>Ga0181526_10000050_pt1 | contig 119229 bp, 64 predicted proteins | sample PEATcosm2014_Bin_35_FD_119750 | JGI IMG/M metagenome (GOLD analysis project Ga0181526, IMG submission 119750) | Peatland microbial communities from MTU Mesocosm Facility, Houghton, MI, USA - PEATcosm2014_Bin06_30_metaG | ecosystem: Environmental > Terrestrial > Soil > Wetlands > Peat | place... | reverse complement strand
TGCAGATGATAGCGAGAGCGGTACGAAAAGCAAAACGAGAATGGTGCAGATGATAGCGAGAGCGGCGCGAAAAGCAAAACGAGAACGGTGCAGATGATAGCGAGAGCGGCGCAAAAGGCAAAACGAGAATGGTGCAGATGATAGCGAGAGCGGTGCGAAAAGCAAAACGAGAACCGGTGGAGATGATAGCCAGAGCGGTGCGAAAAGCAAAACGAGAATGGTGCAGATGATAGCGAGAGCGGCGCAAAAGGCAAAACGAGAATGGTGCAGATGATAGCGAGAGCGGCGCAAAAGGCAAAACGAGAATGGTGCGGATGATAGCGAGAGCGGTGCGAAAAGCAAGACGAGAATGGTGCAGATGATAGCGAGAGCGGTACGAAAAGCAAAACGAGAATGGTGCAGATGATAGCGAGAGCGGCGCGAAAAGCAAAACGAGGACGGTACAGATGATAGCGAGAGCGGTGCGAAAAGCAAAACGAGGACGGCGCAGATGATGTTTGGCGCAGGCATAGGACGGGTTTTGAAGACGGGAGTGGATTCGCGATGACGGTTGGGGCAAAGGGCAAGATCGGCGTTCTGATGTTTGGGCGGAAGCGCCCGGGATTCGACCAGGAGTGGAACGCCGCGATTCGCGAGCGATGCCGCAAGGCGCTGGCCGACGCCGGCTACACCTGCGTAGGCGCGGACGATGTGGTGTTGGACGATGAGACGGTGAACGCCGCGCTGGATGCGATTGAGCGAGAGCAGTGCGCAGCGCTGGTGGTGATTCAGCCTTCGCTGGCGGATGGGCAGTTTGCCTTGACGGTGAGCCAGCGCTGGCAGGACCCGGTGATTCTGTGGGCTACGCCGGAGCGGCCGGGCGATGGGAAGGTGAGTTCGTGCTCTCTGGTGGGGCAGCACCTTTGGGCGTCGATATTCCGGCAGGCAAATCACAGCTTTGAATTTGTGTATGGGGCACCGGAGGACGCGCAGGAGGAGCTGCGGAGGGCAATTGCTCTGGCGAGCGTGGTGCAGCAGTTGCGGCGCGCGAAGCTGGGGTTGATTGGGGGGCACGCTCCAGGCTTCCTCGACCTGGCGGTGAATCCGTTCCTGATGCGGAAGGCGTTTGGGTTGCAACTGCAGCCTCTGAGCCTGCCGCAGTTCATGGAGCGGGTGCAGGCGATTCCGGACAACGAGGTGAAGGCGGACCTGGAGCGGGTGCGGGCGCTGGGGCTGCGGCAAACGGAGGATGGGAGCGTTGCGCCGGACGATTTGTTGGCAGTGAGCTCGCGCTACTACCTGGGCATGAGGGACCTGATGCACGAGTTGAACCTGGATGCGCTGACGCTGCAATGCTGGCCGGACCTGCCGAACATGGTTGGGCAATGGCCTTACTTTGCGGTGTCGCGGCTGACAGGGGAGGGGCAGGCGGTTTCGATCGAGGGCGATGCGGACGGGGCGATTGGCGGGCTGGTTGGGCGGCTGGCGGGAATTGGGCCGGGATTTCTGACGGATTGGCTGGAGCATGATGCGGCGAGCATCTTCTTCTGGCATCCGGGGATGGCGCCGCTGGATATGTGCGAGGCGGTTGGCGGCAAAGGCGGGCCGACGCTGGGAGGCCACTTCAATGGGGCGCGGCCGTTGGTGGTGGATGGCGGCTTGAGGACGGGGTCGCCGGTGACGGTGTCGCGGATATGGTCTTGCGACGGGCACTATCATCTGACGGCGTTTGAAGGGGAGGGGGTCCGGCCGCGGCGGCGGGTGACGGGCAACAGCCTGCTGGTGGAAGTGGATGGAGGCGGCGTGCGGGAGCGGTTCGACCGGCTGATCCATGCGGGGATGCCGCACCATGTGACGGTACATTTTGGGCGGCACAGAGAGATGTTCCGGCGGTTCAGCCGGCTGGTGGGGACGGAGTGGCATGAGTAGTTGGCTGCGGCGGGCCATGATCGAGTATGATAGGTTGCAATCAATTGGAAGGAACGGATGAAATCGAAACGGATTCAATCGAGACCGATCAAGCTGTCGCGGGGCAATGTTAAGCCACGGGTTGTGCGGCACGAGGTGCGCGACGAGATTCAGCGGCGAATTCTCTCCGGCGAGAGCAAACCGGGCGAGCGCCTGAGCCAGCAGAGCCTGGCGCGCGAGTTGGGAGTCGCGCAGGGAACGGTGCGCGAGTCGCTGCTGGAATTGCAGTGGCTGGGACTGGTGGAATCGGTGGACCATCTTGGCGTGTTTGTGGAGAAGCTGGATGCGGCGCGAATCTGCGAAGCGTACCTGCTGCGCGAGGTGATGGAAGGCCTGGCGGCGCGACTGGCATGCAGGACCGCGAGCCGATCGGACATCTCCGAGTTGAAGGAAATGGCGGAAGGCATCTATAAGCTGGCGCAAGAGGGCAAGTCAGAGACGGCTTCGCTGGATCGCATCTTTCATTTGCGGATCACCGAGATAACTCGCAATGACACGCTGCTGCGTCTTTCGAAGACCTACCGAGCGTTGGGAATGATCGTTCGCGCGTTCCGTGAACCGTCGGTGATTTATGCGGAGCACACCAGGATTATCGATGCCATTGAGAATAACCTGGCCGAAGAGGCGGAACGCCAGGCGCGACTGCATGTACTTGGCGCTCGAGAGACGATCGAGGCCCAGGCGCATTTGGGCAAGTTTGTCCCGCAGTGGGTGAAGTAAATGACGCAGACTACGGCGGTGGTGGAGAGGGTTCCCGTGGCGGATTTGGCAATCAACCCGCATAGCTCTTTCATCGAGGGCAAGTGGGTGCATACGGAAGACGCGCTGGAGGTCGTCGATCCGTCCACGGCGCGATCTTTCGCGAAGGTCTCAAAGATCGATCATTTGCAGATGAGGGATGCTCTGCGGGCCGCAAAGGCGGCTTTCGCGCCGTGGCGTGGCAGGACCGCTTTGGAACGCGGGGCGCTACTGCACCGCGTCGCGGATTCGCTGGTGGGGCGCCGGGCAGAGATTGCGCGGACGATCACGATGGAGAATGGCAAGCCGCTGGCTCAGAGTGAGGGCGAGGTGTCGATGGCGGCGGACCATTTGCGCTGGTTTGCGGAGGAAGCGCGCAGGATTTATGGCCGCAGTATTCCGAACCAGGTGGCGGGCAAGCGGCATCTGGTGGTCAAGACGCCGATCGGTGTGGTTGGGGCGATCGCGCCATGGAATTTTCCGTTGGTGCTAGCGGTGCGCAAGGTGGCTCCTGCGATGGCTGCTGGATGCCCGGTGATCCTTAAGCCATCGAGCCAGACGCCGCTGTCCTCTGTTCTTCTTGCGGAATGTATGGAGGCGGCGGACGTGCCATCCGGTGTCTTCCAGATGGTGATTGGCGATTCGGGGATGATCTCTGATGAATTCCTGCGCAATCCGGTGTGCCGCAAGATTAGTTTTACCGGATCGACGCAGGTGGGGCGATTGTTGATCGAAAAGGCGGCGGCAACGATAAAGCCGCTTAGCCTGGAGCTGGGTGGACTGGCTCCGGTACTGGTTTTCGAAGATTGCGATCTGGATGTGGCGGTGCGGGAGACCATCATTGCGAAGTTCCGCAACACCGGCCAGTCCTGCATTGCGGCCAACCGGATCTACGTGCAGAAGAGTATTTACCGGCGATTCGTTGAACTTTTCTGCGCAAAGGTGACGGAACTGAAGACGGGGCCGGGCCTTGAACCTGGGGTTGACGTGGGCCCGGTGATCAACGAGGCAGCCCTGGCGGGTGCGCTGGCGCAGGTTGACGATGCGGTGAAGCGAGGCGCTCGCGTTGCGGCCGGCGGTTCTCGGGTGAAGGATACGCCGGGGTTCTTCCTGCAACCAACGGTGATCGAGGGTGTCTCCGACGATGCGCTGTGCATGCGCGAGGAAACATTCGCACCGGTTGCTCCTATCGTGAGTTTCGATACAGAGGCGGAGGCGATTCGCCGGGCGAACGATTCCAGCTACGGCCTGAGCGCGTATGCGATGACCCGCGACATGGCTCGCATGTTCCGTCTAAGCGAGCAGATTGAGGCGGGGACTCTCGGCATCAACGATGGCGCACCATCCATCAGTACCTGCCCATTCGGAGGGGTGAAGCAAAGTGGCTGGGGACGAGAGCTGGGGACGGAAGGGCTGGACGCTTTCCTCGAGACCAAGCACGTGTCGATTGGCGGCGTTGCCTGACGTGTGAGTCCTGGCGCGAGCGCTGCGATGCTCCGCATTCGTTAGGGCGATTGAGGTCCAGGTATGCCTGATGTATTGATCGCCGAAGATATCCGCGGCAACGGGGTCGATGCGTTGTCGGCGCGCTTTGACGTCTCCTTCCAGCCCGATCTGTGGCGAGACCCGGTGCGGCTGGCTACCCAACTTGGCGAGGCTCGCGCATTGATCGTTCGCAATCAGACGACCGTCGATGCGGCGCTGCTGCGATCGGCGAAGAAGCTGCTTGTGATCGGGAGAGCGGGAGTTGGACTCGACAACGTCGATGTAGCTGCTGCTACGCGGGCGGGCACAGTCGTAACGTATACGCCGGATCAAAATGCCATCAGCGTCGCTGAGCTTGCCATCGGGCTGATGATCTCGTTGGCTCGCAACATTCCTGCTGCGAGCGCGGACACGCAAGGCGGCAAGTGGAGCCGACGGCGGTTCTGGGGCACCGAACTCTATGGAAAGTCGTTCGGGATTATCGGCGCGGGCAGGATCGGATTTCTGACGGCGCGGCGAGCCCAGGCACTGGGGATGAAGATATTGGCTTGCGATCCCCTGATCAGCCGCGACAACGTGCTGTTATCGGAGCTGAGTGCGGAGTCTCTGTCGCTGGAAGACCTGCTTACGCGTGCGGACGTGATCTCCTGTCACCTGCCTGCGACGCCCAAGACAACGAAACTGCTGGACGCGGCGTGCTTTGCGAGGATGAAACCGACAGCTATCTTTCTGAACACGTCCCGGGGTCAGGTGGTGGATGAGGCAGCGCTGCTTGCGGCGCTGAAGCGGGGTGAGCTTGGGGGCGCCGGGTTAGATGTCCGTGCGAAGGAACCACCGGAAGTGTCAGAGTTGGAGAAGTTGCCGAATGTCCTGCTGACGCCCCACATTGGCGCACTGACGTACGAGGCCCAAGACCGGGTGACGGCGGCGATATGCGAAGATGTGGCGCGTGTTCTGGATGGCAAGGCGCCTTTCTATGCGGTTAGGCATTGCTGACCAGCCGCAAGAAACCATTCGATGGCATCTGGAACGGTGACCCCAGGGGCTGAAGCCCCCTCTAATGTTGAGCCGTTACGGCACGGCTGAAGCCGTGCCCTTAACGAGAAACAGTTCTTCAGCATCCTCTAAAGCCATGTGGGTTCGGCATCTGTCACGCCGGGACTGAAGTCCCGGACTATCCCAAAAGCTTGGGGATTCGCATATCCAAGCTCAGGAATCGGCATAACGATGTTTCAGGAGCGAAGGTCTCTGGTCTGCGATTTTGAGGAGTAGCTCTCCAAACTGGGTATTGGCCCAGGCAAACCATGCACGGGTGAATTTCGAGGGGTCGTTCTGATTGAACGATTCATGCATGAATCCGGTGCCGGCCGTGGTGTTGCGGAGCCATTGGAGGCACTGGAGAATCTCGCGATCGTCGCTGGAAGTGAGGGCTCGCATGATGAGAGAAAGAGGCCATACGGAGTTGAGCCCTGCGTGCGGGCTGCCAATGCCTTCCGCCGCAGTTCCCTTGACGAAGTAGGGGTTATCGGTGCTTTGTGCGAAGCGGCGCGTGCGTTGGTAGGTGGGATCGTTGGTCTCGCATGAACCGAGGTAAGGAAGGCTGAGCAAGCTGGGCGCGCCGGCGTCGTCCATCATCAGCGCGTTGCCGTAGCCGTCGACCTCGTACGCCCATATTCTGCCGAAGACCGGATGCTGAACCATTCCGTGTTGTGCGAGGGCGGGCTGGAGCGTTGTGAGGATTTCGTTGGCGGCGGCGGCGAGGCTGGTGTCGGAGAAGAGATCGATGGCCATCTTGCGCAGCTTGATTAGAGTCTGAACGGCGAAGTGATTCGCGGGGACGAACAAGGGATAGATACACGCGTCGTCGGACGGGCGGAACATGGAGAAGATCATGCCAACGGGCCGCGCGGGATTGCCATAGCCGTTGAGGGGGAGGGTGTCTGAGGGCGTCGTCGTTCTGCGCTTGAAGGAGTATGGCCCAGGACCGATGAGGCGCTGCTGCTCGCGCAAGGTGCGGACGATGGCCCAGGCGGCAGCCTTCCACTGGGCGTCGAAGGGAGCGGCGCTACCGGTTGTTTGCCAATAGCCATAGGCGAGCCGCACGACGTGGCAGAGGGAGTCGATCTCCCATTTGCGCTCCGCGACACCCGGAGTCATGTGGGTGACGTCGTCGACGGCCCACGGGAGGGGAGGATCGGACGCGGTGCGGGTGAAGGCGTTGGCATAGGGATCGATGAGGATCATACGAGCGTGACGGCGGATGACGCCTTCGAGGAGCGCGGCGAGTTGTGGGTCCTTCGCGGCGAATTGCACATACGGCCACACCTGCGCGGACGAATCGCGCAGCCACATGGCGTTGATGTCGCCCGTGATTACAAATGTGTCGGGCATGCCTTCGAGCGTCTCCGGGAACACGGTGGTGTCGAGGGTGTTGGGGAAGCATTGCTCGAACATCTTGCTGAGCACGGGGTCGGCAATCTGCTGCTTCATTGCGGCAATGACGGCTTCGATGGCGGCGCTGGAGAAGCGGCGGTCAGAAGGATTGGGACGGCCTGCGGACAGATCAGGTATGAGCGCAGCGAGTGAGGCCGGCAAGGCAGCGGTCGCACCTATGGCCATGCATCCGTGCAGGACCGATCGTCGCGATATTGGGGCCGTTATTGTGCCCAAGGAGCACCTCTTAGAGGAATTCGGGTGGCGGGAGCGAAATACGGGGGTTCTTCGCTGCGCTCAGAATGACAAACATAAAAGGCAATGCCACGACAAACATAAGAAGGAATGCCATCACAAACATTAAAACTAATGCCGCTTATTTCTGAGACGGGACACCAGAGCGCGATGGATTGGTGTTCTGTTGTGCCCAGGTTTGGAGCATTTCAATGGCGCGTCCGAGAACGCCGGCCGAACCGCGGAAGTTCCCTGAGCCACGCGGCTGATTGTCGCGCGTCCACCACTCGTGAAAGTCGCCTGTGCGAACGACGCGGTCCAACATGGGTTGGAGGTCGCGATAGGCCTGCGCAATATAGCCCAGGCGGACTAACTGCTGGATCATGCGTCCACCAAACCAACACCAGTCGCCGCCATTCTGATAGCTATAGGGCTCGCGCATTTGCGGGTTTTTGAAAAACCCTTCAGGATAAGCGGGGTAGAGCGTGAGCCCAATGGAGGCAGCGCCGGCTGCCCGCACATCCGCATCCATGTGGGCCAGCGAGCGGAGCACCTGCGGCCGCGTGAGCAGGTCGGCCTCGATGGCTACGGCGGTCCCTCCGTGATAGAGGATTGCGTTTTCATCGAAGTCCTTGGGGAATGGCGAGCCCGCGAGATAGACGTGAGGAATGAACTTCTGCCTCTTCGCATCCCATAGATGCTTGCGGATGTTTTGTTTGAGGCTGTCACGAATGGTCTTCCAATGGGCTACGTCGCGCGCGTTGCCGCCTGGGAGCTGAATGTAGTCGTCGATTGCGATGACCAGCATCGCGTTGTCGTAGATGGAGAGGGCGCGGTGCGAACTGGCATCGAGCAGCACGCCGCGGGGAGATTCAGGTTGAACATCGCCCCAGTCAGCCCTGGTCGCACTCCAGAGCAGACCGTGGGCGGAGTCGAAACGCTCGGTCAGCAAATATTGCAAAGCGCGGCCGAGACGTTCGCGGACGGTTATGTCCGCGATGCGCTCGTCGAGGATGGTCGCATCCTGCGTGGCCGTGACGTACTTGAAGACGGCTTGTGCGAGCGACGATTCCTGATCGATCTCAACGGTATTCTTGTCGGCAATTAAACCGGGAGCGAGCGGACTGGTGCGATACCTGGGTTCGACTGGCTTAGCGGGATCGCGCGGCCAGTAGAGGTCTACGATATCGCCTTGCGGTCCCTGGAAATTGAAGAACATAAGCAACGCTTCGCGGAAGCGCTGCGGAGGGTTCACCCCAAGGGCCACCTGGATAAAGGTATTCATGTCGCGAATCCAGGTGGCCTGATAGTTGCTACCCGCAGTGAGGCCGCCGGTCAACAGGGTTCGCGCCATGCGAAGCACGTCGCGCAAGGTTTGATCGGCGAGAATCTGTTTAACCAAGTCCGCTGGGCGCGGGTTGTCCGAAGCGCCTGCGAGCATGGCCGAATGACCTACCGCGCTCGGCAACGCGGCAAGTGCAACGCCGGCGAAGGCCGTGGATTTTATGACATCGCGTCGGGTCAGCATGAGGTTCTCCGGTTGGCGCAAGTGACTGTGAAGCACTGAGCGACTCTGGCGGCTAGGTGAAGCGCAAGTGTCCACCCGTGAGAATTGTGGCATGGGAGATGGTTGGATCTTTGAGCTGCCGGCCGTTCCACTCAACCAGACCTTTTGCGGCGGAGGTCGGATTCTCGATCACAACGGACTTGCTGTTGGGCAGGTGGAGTGTGGCGCGGGGAAAAAACGAGCAGCCGAGGGTGTAGTCCGGCTTGCCGGGACAGGCCGGATAAAAACCGAGACTGCCGAAGATGAACCATGCGGCCATGGAGCCGGTGTCTTCGTCGCCGGGGAAGGTTTGCGGCGTGTAAAGCTCGCGTATTACTTTGTCGACCCAGAAGCGCGTGCGGTCAGGACGGCCCGCGGCTGCGAAGAGATAGAGAACGTGGTGGACCGGCTGATTGCCCTGGTCGTACTGGCCGAAGGGCACCGCAGCCATCTCCGACATCTCGTGAATCTCCTGTCCGTAGACGCCGACGTTGAAGTCGGGCGGCATGGTGAGCATCTGTTCGAGGGCGGCGACGGTCTTCTCTTGTCCGCCCAGGGCTTCGACTAATGCGGGGAAGTTGTGCGGCACGTCCCAGCGATGCTGCCAGGCAGAGCCTTCGACGTAGGGATCGCCCCAGGTGATTGGGTCGAAGGGCTCGAGCCATGAGCCGTCGGACTTCTTGCCGCGGAGAAAGCCGGTGTGCGGGTCGACGAGCTGGCGCCAGTTTTCAGAACGCTGGAGGAACATTTGGTAGTCGGCGTCGTGGCCGAGGGCCTTGGCGACTTGCGCGATGCAGAAGTCGCCGTAGGCAGCGTCGACCGTCTCGGCTACGGATTGTTTCACGCGATCGGCGGGGCAGTATTTCAATTGGAGATAGTCCTCGATGCCTCGGCGGCCATAGCCGGCGTCCGGATTTCCTGGCTGCGTGGCGTGTTTTCGGAGGCCTTCGTAGGCGGTTGCGAGATCGAAGCCGCCGATGCCTTTGGCGGCCGCATCGCCGAAGACAGAGTCGATGAGGCTGCCGGTCATGCAGGCGCGATAGCCGGGGCAGGGGAACTGTGGAAGCCAGCCGCCTTCCTTGTATGCGTTGACCCAGGCTTGAAGGATTTCGCCGAGACGCTCCGGGAAGAGGATGGACATCAGCGGGTACCAGGCGCGGTAGACATCCCAGTATCCGTGGTCGGCATACATGACGCCGCCCGTTATGGCGCCGGTGTAGGGGCTGCGGTGCTGCATGGCGCCGGCAGCGTCGGGTTCGTGCCAGATGCGGGGAAAAAGTAGCGTGCGGTACAGGCAGGAGTAGAAGGTTCGCTGTTGGTCGAGCCTGCCGCCTTCGATCTCGATGCGGAGAAGATGCTGGTTCCATACGTCCTTGCCCTGTTGGCGAAGGGCTGCGGCAGAGGTTGTGGCGAGCTCTTGGTCGAGATTGCGCTGCGCTTGTTCGAAGGAGATGAAGGAGGTTGCGATGCGGACATCCAGCGTTTTGGCGTCGGCGGCAAAGTGGACTAAGCCGATGCCGTGATTCTTTAGCTGCTTCGTTTCAAAAGACTGCCAGGGCTGCGCAAATTGCAGAACATAGTAGGTGGCGAATCCCTTGGGAACACCACCGGAGTTCGCAGTGGACGTAAACGCGATGATGCGGCGAGCGGCGTCCTGATGAATTTCGGGAGGATTTTCTCCGGGGATATCGAAGAGGAAGCCGGGGGCTTGCGGCTTGCGAAAGAAAGCCGTGATGAGCGCGCAGCGTTCGGTTGGGATCAATTCCGCGTCGATGCCGTAGCGTGCGAGGTGGAGGCGGAGAGAGTGGGGAGCGAGCGTGGAATCCTCGGGGCGGTAGGACGTGGCTCGGTCCGACGGAGCGGGATTGATCTCTCCACAGAATGGGAGGAAGGTGGCGTGACCGTAGTCGCTGAGCCATGGACTGAGTTGATGGGTGGAGCGAAAGCCCTGAATGCGCCGCTCGCCGGGCTGAAACATCCAGGTGGTATCGGCGGCGGATTGGAGCGTCCAGTGAGCCATGCCAAAGGGAAGAGCGGCAATAGGAAGAGTGTTGCCGCGGGAGAAACTGCGCGTGGAGTCCGTTCCCTGAAGAAGGTTGACCAGGGAGACGGGATCGGTGAGAGGTTTCGATGACGCCGCCTCGCCGGCCTGGAGTTGGTTGGGCGGGGTAGCTTCGGATGCCTGGGAAGTGCCCGCAACGGCGGCCGCAACCGCGAGCCCAGAGGACTTGAGGAAGGTGCGGCGACTCGACGAGGTAGGGGAGTTGCTCATTGCTGTAACCTCAAGCGGGGCTGGAATCTGCGCGGAAATCAGACCAAGTTAAGGCAGCTCACAGCCGGGGCGCACAGGTCGATTCACGAAGGATGAATTTCGTCTTGTACTCATAGACGAGTCCGCTCTTCCCTCCTTCGATCTCGTCGAGCAGCGCTTGAAAAGCGAGGGGGGCAATCTCACTGGGCGCAAACTGGATGGTAGTTAATGATGGCTGTGTGAACTTGCAGATGGTGAGATCGTCGAACCCGATGAGCGCGATATCGCGACCAGCTTGCAGGCCTCGGGTACTCAATGCCTTGAGTGCCCCGATGGCGGCTACATCGTTGCAGCACATGACAGCGGTGGGAGGTTTGGGAAGATTCATCAAATCTGCAATGCCGGTAGCGCCACCCTCCCAAGTGTGAGGGCATTCGACAAATAGCTCCTTTTCCAGTGGGAGACCTGCTGCCTTGATTGCCTTTCGAAGGGCTTCGTAACGAGTGCGCAAGCTTATCCAATTGAGTTGGCCACAAAGGTATCCAATTCGCCGATGACCAAAATCCACCAGATGTTTCACCGCATCTCGCATGCCCGGGAGGTAATTGATGCGAACATTCTTGATGCCGGGGAGGTCGCTGTCGTTTCCGGCATAGATCATTGGGATATCGATCGACGAACCAATGAGGTGCTGTTCCATTCCAAAGGTGAGGACAGCGATTCCCTCCACTTGCCGCTCCTGCATTCGAACCGCGCAGGTTGCGACATGGTCAGGGTGAGTCTCAGTGTCCGCGAAGCTGACGAGCACCTCATAGCCGCGTTCTACTGCCGCTCTCTCGAAATAGAGGATGATTTCAGAGAAGAATGGGTTGCCGCCGCTAATTTCCGAAACGATGAGACCTACGGTGCGGCTTCTGCCGCGCGCCAAGGCCCGGGCCTGGTAGTTGGGACGATAGCCGACTTCATCGATCACCGCCTGCACGCGACGAGCCAGCTTACGGTCTACGGTATCAACATTATTGATGACTCTGGAGACCGTTGAATGTGAGACTCGTGCACGGCGTGCAATTTCCCTGATGTTCAATGGCTACCTCGCAAACAACCGCAGAATAAGTCTACTCGGTACAGTACTTGGCACATGAGCGGTGCCAGGAATGGTCGATAGCATCGCGATCTTAGGCTCCGGGAGCGTGATGAAAAAGCTAGTGTGGGCCGGGGACAGTGACCTCAGAGGCTAAAGCCCGGTTGATTACGTTGCGTTTATGGCACGGATAAATCCGTGCCCTTAACGAAAAGCGTCTTTCAGCGTCCTCCTAGTTATGTTTTTGGCGCCCCGGCCAGAACCAGAACGTGTAACCGCCTCCGATCAGTAAGAGGAGGATACCTCCGAAGATGCCGGGATGATACTTCGCGAGCACGACGGTGGTTGGCTGTGAGAAGTCCACCATCGACGTGGTCAAGATAATAAATCCGTAGATTGTCAGCAGGATTCCAATGAAGAACCAAACCGGCAGCATGTGGGTTTTTCCGCTCATCGAGTGACCTCCATTCTTGTGTCGTCGTGTTTGCTCTCGAGAGTTGTCATTACCAGAACATCCACTGCAGGGCGACGAAGAAGATAGCTACGCCACCGGCCCAGAAGATAGGTCTCTTATAAAGCGGCAGAGTTCTTTCGGATGGAATGGTTGTGAAGCCATAGACCAGCCCGGTTAGCTCAGAGGCGGGCTTCGGCCTTGTGAACAGGCTGACGACGATGGTGACCACAACGCAGATAATCCAGGACCACAGTGCGCGGTAAAGATTCTCTGCCATATCCTTCGCGTTCGGCGAAAGAGCGATCACGGAAAGATAAGCGGGGTGGATCTTGACCAGTGTGTACATGGCGATCGAGGATCCGGTTCCAGCGAGGAGGCCCCAGAACCCTCCCTTTGGCGTGGCCCGCCTCCACATCATGCCGATGATGACCGTGCCGAATAGGGGCGCGATGAAAAAACTCACCAGCGCCTGCATATAATCCATGATGCTCTTGAACTGAGTTACGAAGTAGGCCGTGCCGATGGAGAGAATGACTCCCACGATGGTGCACCAGCGGCCGACCAGGACATAATGCGCGTCGGTTGCCTTCTTGCGGATGTAGGGCTGGTAGATGTCGTACGTCCATACGGTTGCAAACGCGCTTACATTTCCGGCCATTCCCGACATGAAGCCGGCAATGAGCGCGGTGACGCCCAGGCCTAAGAGTCCGGGGCCGCAGTAGCGCGCGAGCATGAGGGGAAGGACTTCGTTATAGCTGTGCATCCCGGGACCTGCGGCGCTCTCCGGAACCAAATGGTAGGGCAGGACCGCCAGTCCCAAGAGGCCGGGGAGGATGACGATGAGAGGAACGATCATCTTGAAGTAGGAAGCGATGATGGGAGCGAACTGCGCGGACCTGAGGTCCTTTGCAGCCATGGCTCGCTGGACGACAAGAAAGTCGGTGGTCCAGTAGCCGAATGCGATCACTCCACCCAGGCCAAAAAGAATCCCGGTCCAGTGCACGCCCATTGGGTTTCCAGAAAAGGTGCCTAGTGTTCTCCAGAGGTGGACGTAGTCGTCGCTTTGCACTCGTTCGTGGATCTTGCGCACCAGGCCGGACCACCCACCCGCCTCAATCATCCCAAGAATGGGAACGGCCAGGACGCCCAGCCAGATGAGGAAGAACTGAAGCACCTCATTGAAGATTGCGGAGTACAGTCCGCCTAACGTGACGTAGACCGCAACCGTGAGAGAAGAAACCCAGATGCTGAAATGGATGTTCCATCCGAGAACTACTTTCATGACGATGGCCATGGCGTACATATTGATGCCCGACATGAGGACGGTCATGAAGGCAAACGAAATGCCGCTCAGGGCCCGGGTTGACTCGTTATAGCGAAGCCGAAGATAGCCGGGGACGGAATGGGTTTTGGAGATGTAGTAGAACGGCATCATGACCAGTCCGAGAAACACCATGGACGGGAAGGCCGCGATCCAATAGAAGTGTGCCGCCAGGATTCCGTACTGGTAGGTGGATGCTGCCCATCCCATCAGCTCGAGAGCGCCCAGATTGGCGGAGAGGAAGCTGAGACCCGCGACCCAAGCGGTCATCTCGCGCCCGGCCATGAAGAAATCGCTGGAGGTATTGGCGTAGCTCTTGAGGTAAATGCCAATTCCCAGCACCATGACGAAGTACAAGACGATGATGAGGATGTCAGAAAAGGACAGCGAGATTAATCGCCCGCCGACTGCAGGCATCCATGCGGCCACCATAGTGCACATAGTCATTGACACATCCTTGGCTAGCCAGGTTCTTCAACACTGAGAGGTCGTTCTTCGCTGTCGCTGCGATTCGAGATTATTCCGAGAGCACCAGTTCTTCGCATTCGCGGAAATAGCGGATGCTGTTGTGGACCAGCGCATCGAGCTTGGTCTTATCGGGCCTGCCATACATGGCGGGATATGGATCGCCACCGGGACCGAGCGGTTCGAATGTCACAAAATGCCCTTCCCGGTTGTAACCGATGACATACAGAGCGCGGATGATAGTGCAGACGTCGATCGATCCTTCTCCTAAAGCACATCGGTTGCTGTCCGCAAAATGGAGGTTGATGAGCTGGTCTCCGGCGTCCAGGAGGGCGTCGGCAATGTGGCTTTCTTCCGACTGCATATGATAGACGTCGCCATTGATGTGCGCTACTCCAGGGTGGTTGACCTCAGCGATGTATCGCTTCGCGTCGGCTACGGTGTGGACGAGCGAGACTTCAGCGGACCGGATGGGTTCGATTGCAGCCTTTACACCTTGCTCGACAAACCAGTCAGCATGGATTGCCAGAGTTTCCGCGGAACGATCGAATTCCACGTCGTCATAGGCCTTTGGCCTACCTACAGCTCCCGGCACCACCAACAGGTAGGATCCACCGACGGATTTGGTGAAGGGAATCTCTCGTCTGAGATAATCGACGGCTGCCTGGCGGCAGATTGCACGATTGCTCGACAGGTCGTTGTCGGCGGAGAACATGCCGCAGACGCCGGAGACTCGCAGGTCGTGATCGCCGAGAATCCTGAGAGTTTCGTCAACCTTATATCCGAGGTCCGGCCCGTAGTGATTGCCGTGCAACTCGATGAAGGGAACCTTGGCCTGCTGCAGGCGTTCCGCGGAATCCAGGAGGGATTCCCGACCGAACCCCCAGTTGCTCCACGAGAGGTTGAGGCGAGCCTTGAACCTTTCCGGGTGGTTCTTTCTGAGCTGACGGAATTGGTCGTGAATCTTCGCGTTTTTGCTTTCGAAATGCTGGCGCTGCATCGCTGAACTCCTTATTCCGCGGAGCGCCAAATGATGTCCTGGGCTCCCGCGGCAACTACAGTCATCCACTGGGCCCGGTTCAAAGGGTATGGTCGCCCACGTTGGGCATGTCTGAATGAACGTCGGGTCCGAAGTAACGCAGAGTTACCAAGGGGTCGGTTGGCGAAGGGTTGGTAAAGGTCACGCCCGCTGTAGCGGCTTCATAGGAGACGAAGACCTCATCCTGGGTCATTTGTCCGAAGCGAATGCGCGAGGGACAGTCGATGTACAGCTTGTTGAGCTTGCCGTGTCCCTGAGTGACAATGAGGCCGTACGCCCCTGGATCGCGGATGGTGCAGCTCGCACCGGGGAGGACCGTAAGCTCTTTCGCGCTGAAGCGCTGCTTCCCGGCAATTGTGCCGTAGACGACCCACCTGTCGACGTAGGTTTCTGTGTTGGAACCTGCCGCCGGAATGGGCTCGATGTAATGCTTGTTCTTGAAGTTGGGATCCATGTTGCGCTCCCAGTCGACGAGATCGACCAGGAAATCCAGGTCGTTGTACTTCTCTTTGGGCACATCCTGAACCAGGAGTTCCCGCTCTACGCGGCGTCCGTCCACCATCGACTGGAACATCGATAGGACATCACTGCCCCATTGCGGTTCGTAGGTCAGGAGCGATCCGGGCGCATGGAGAACGCGCGGCGGCACGAGCCAACCGGTTCCAGGCTTGAGCCGATACGCCTTGGAGAAGTCGAGAATACCGTTGTCGCCGGTGTCCCAGCGTTCGAGGCACTTGCGAATCTCTTCCCTGGTGGTGCCTGGCTCAAGGCCAAAGTAGGTGTGCGGGAAGTTGCCAGAGGTGGCATTGAGCTGAGGAGGAAAATAATATCCCTCCGGCTTGCCTTCCCGGCCCACCAGTTTGGCTTGCTCCTCGCTCTGGTGGAGGTGGTGCGGGATGGGACCGAAGTTATCGAAGAACTTGCTGTAGACCGGCCAGCGGCCATAGGTCTCCCACATGGTCTTGCCGATCATGCGCGGGCCTTCGGCAGCGACAGCCTCCTTGAGCGTGAACCGCTCTCGTTCGGAGACCACGAAGCTAAGCCCTTCGTCCGGAGTGCGATTCTCGTTCATGGCAAAAGTGGTGGAGGCGATCCAACGTTCATCGATGCCGCCGCGATGGGTTCCGTACGCGTAGAGATCGCGCGAATCGAGTTTGAGTCTCCGTCCCGGCACGAGGTAGGACCTTGGAACCCAGGTTGGGGCAAGCCGGAGGATCCCTTCCCCAGCCTCCAAAGCCTCCCGGGTCAACTGCTCGACTGATGATTCCGTGTTGATCATGATCGACTCCTCTTGAAGGACGGGCGCCCGGCTGGCGGTTCTCGTTCCCGAACCGAGAAACCGGTCTCTCGTTTACCCTGAAACTGTATCTATGCGCGGGCCCCAATGTCAAGGATATGGCCGGTTATTGGGCGGAATTACTGTGATTTTGACAGTGTCACGAGAGCGATCTCTGGAACTGAGACTCCCGGAACCCGCGGATCGGCGCGAAATGATCCTGACGCTAAGCGGGGTTAGGGGCTGCCCGGACCTGGATGGCAACGGTTTGCCTCCCCAGCGAAGAGTGTGCGGCTTCGATTCTGATCGTCCCTGCCGCTCCGGGCGCGGCCTTGATCCAAACGGCGCCAGAGCCGCCGCTATCCCCAAGTTGAAACGGGTTATCGCCTACGATGACCCCAGGGCCATGGATTTGAAAGGCGATCTCGCCTTGGACAAACGGGCGGGGTGCGCCGAACTTGTCGGTGGCCTGGAACGCGAGGCGGGTGGCGTCGGCCCCGTCTCCCTTGAGTTCGGCGTCGTCCGGTTTCAAGGAAAGCCGATCGGCGGAATGGTCGGATGAGAACGAGCGCGACAGGACGAGACGGTCGCCCAGATATCCGGCGATGCGGAGTTCAGGGGCGGTTGAGCCGTCGAGGTCGAGATCCGCGAAGAAGGGCGGGTACTTGAGATGCGGAAAGGCGCTGGCGTCGGGGCGAAGGTCGGCAAACTTCCTGCCGCCGATCCAGAGCTCCAGGCGGTCGCAATTGGAGAAGATGGAGGCGCGGGCGCCGGGACCACGGAGCGAAGCCGGACCAAAATCCCAGTAGAAGTTGGGCTCGATTACAGGTCTCGTCCGCGGGTCGACTTGGGAGCGATAGAAGGATGCTCCCAGTTTCGGGAGCCGGAAGACGTCGGCGATGCCAGGGCATTTGACGCCGGCGTAATCGTTCATGAGGCTGGCATAGTCGAAGGCGCACCAGGCAATTGCGCCGGCGCAACGAGGGTACGCCGCTGCCCGGTCGTGCGCCTGGGCGTGGAAGATGGCCTGTTTGGTTTGCAACGCGAGATCGCCGGCGCGCCGGTATTTGTTATTGAAGCCGCCGGCGCCGTAGGAGTATTGCCCCACGGTTTCGGACAACATGTAGGGGACGTCCGGGAGGGGCGGGTAGATGCCGACCGTGCCGTCGGGTGCGGAATGGTAGTCGTCCATGGCAAAGACGTCCTGATGCCACTCCTGCTGCCAGTTGCCGAAGCCGGTCATGGAGCCTGAGGTTGGACGCGTTGGGTCGAGGGATTTCGCGAGCGCCGTGGTGCGTTGGTAGAGAGGCTGATCGTTGCGCGACTCGTTGACGCGGACTCCCCAGATGATGATGGAGGGACGGTTGCGATCGCGGAAGACCATGTCGCGGACGTTTTCGACGACGATGTCCTGCCAATGCTCGTCGCCGATGTATTGCCAGCCGGGCGGCTCCTCCCAGACCATCAAACCTAGTTCATCGCAGGCGTCGAGAAAGGCGGGAGATTGCGGATAGTGGGAGCAGCGCACGATGTTGCAGTTGAAGTTGTGGCGCAGGATTTCGGCGTCGCGGCGCTGGACGCGCGGGGGCATGGCATATCCGACATAGGAGTAGAGCTCGTGACGGTTGAGTCCGAATAGCTGGAGCCGACGGCCGTTGAGGTAGAACCCGTCTGTGTCGAAGCGAGCTTCGCGGAAGCCGATGCGCGTTTGGTAGGTGTGTATGGGTTGTTCGCCGTGGAGAAGGGTGACAGTGAGATTGTAGAGGTGAGGTGCGTCGACGTCCCAAAGTTCGACCTTGGCGAGGCCGGTCAACGTGAGGGTGAGTTCGGTCTCGCCGAGCTGCGGGATGACGAGGTTGCTGGAGGTTTCGGCGATTTTCGCTGTGGCGGACGACAGCGTGGCGGAAAGGCGAAGATGGCCAGGCAGGCGAGCGCCTGCGTCTACGGTGCAGGTGACCTGAAGACGGCGGGTGGGAGCTAGAACATCGAGCGGCTTGGCAAAGACGTCGCTGATGAAGACCTGGGGGAGAATACGGAGATGGACTGAGCCTGTGATGCCGCCGGGCAGTAAGTAGTCCACGGAACCGGGGCCCTTCGGATTGCCGGCGGGCGGAACAGGCAGGAAGCGTGAGTCAACTTCGACTGCGAGGGTGTTGTTCTCTTTGACTATTTCAGTGATCTCACGCTGGAAGGGCAGATAGCCGCCGAGATGAGGTTCCAGGGCGCGGCCATTCAGTGCGAGAGTCGCGGTGGTCATCACGCGATCGAAGTGGAGAAAGGCACGATGCGGCGATGGCGCGTCCGGTGTTTTGAAGTGACGGCGATAGAGCCAGACGTCCTCCCATGTGGCGGGATCCCATTTTTGCCAGGAGAGTGGGGTGACACAGTGGGGCAAGGTGACGCGGGAAAAATGGGAGTCGTCGAAGAGGGGATCGAGCGCGCGGGGGTCAGGGGCCGAGGGGTCGAGCTTTCCGCCAAAGAGCCAGTCGCCATCCAATGAGACCGTGTGTGCGGCTGCGCCACGCATGAGTGGAAGCTGCCGGGCGGCCCATACGGGAATGGGCAAGGCAGTCAGCGTCGTGGTGGCGGCGCAGTTGCGCAGAAACTCCCGGCGCGAGATCGTGGCACAATTCACAGACGTGGCGAGCGGCTCCATCTTCGATTCGCGCGACGCGGGCGAATCGATCACGGGAGCGCCTTCTCCATCGCCTGCGGGGGCTCGGTTCGGTTGAGCGTGTCGAAGAGAGGATGCGCAGGGTCCAACTGGGGATTCTCCTGGGCGACGGAGATTGCGAGGATCCGGATCTTGCTGTTATCCGGCAACGTGAGTGTTCTTTCGTTGGGCTTGAGATCCGCGGAGTAGGCAAAAAGATACGAGTACTGATAGGGCTGATTGAGCCCGTCCGCGGTGTGATGGTGCGATGCATACCAGGCCAGAGCCGCGGGCTTGACGAAGCCGGCTTCGAGGCCGAGGTAGTCGCCGGGATATGAGGGGGCAGGGTCGGGCTTCTCGCGCTGCGCCATGTCCGGCGGGGGCCAGACGGCGTGGTGGGCAGAGATCGCCCAGTTGGTGTGGGGCAGATCTTTCCAGATGCGCGTGTCCCACTGGCCGATGAAGCCGCCCCAATCCTGAATGTTGAGAGTTACGGGGCGATCGCCGAGACGGAAGGTGGCGGATTGGTCTCCATTCGCGGAAGCAGCGAGGATGTAGACGCGGTTGAAGTGGCCGGCGGGGAGGGGGATGGACTGGCCCTTGGCGACGACTGCATTCGGGGAGCCGGTCTTTGCGGGGGCGAGGTTGAAGTCGACGCCATGGTAGGCGATGTGGGTGGGCAGCATTTCGGCGGGCATGGCGTTGCCCTGGCCGTCGAATCCACCGTTGGGAGTCTTGGTGTCGTCGTTGGTGGCGACGGCGAGGTCGTACTGGAGCGCGACCGGTTGAGACTGAATGGCGACGAGTTTGGTTGCGGAAGCGCCGAGGCGCACGGCAAAGGTGCGCGGCTGGTATGCGGTGAACGAGGTGGCGAGTGCTCCGTTGCTGATGGTCGCCGAACCTACAGGCTGCTCCTGCGCGTTGACTTCGCGGGCGGCGACGACCGGGCCGGCAAAGGAGACCGTTACATCGGGTTCCGGGTTTCCATCGAGTTCGACCATGCGGATAATGACTTCGTCGCTTTCCTCGGCTTTCTTGAGAGCGAGGACCCGGATGCGCGGATTGTTGAGATGTAGCAGGGAGAAGCTCTTGCCGAGTGTGCCGGGATGTTTGACCGTTGCGAAGGCGATGAGCGGGTCGCTGAGGCGGTAGGCTTGCCAGTCTGTCTGGGAAGTGCGCCAATCGCCTTCGTGTCCGGTGAGGCCGTACTGGAATTCGTGATGGCCCCAGTCCTGGTTGGCTTGATCGCTGTAGCTTGGCGGTTGGCCGTTGGTGGAGGGCTGCATGCCGGGTGAACGGAGGAGGGTGAGGCGAAGCGTATTGTCATTCGGCTTGTCGGAGCCGTTCTTGAGGTCAGTGAGGATGGTGGTGCCGAAGGCGCCGCCCTTGTCGGTGAGATCGATCCAGCGATGCGAGGCAACTTCGAACTGACGCGTGGCCGCATTTGGGCGCTGAACTGTTCCGACCTCCCAGTTGTAGGTCGCTTCGGGGTTCGATGCCGCAAGCGGGATGGAGGCCTTTAGATTTGAGGTGAGGCCGCGCCAGTCGATCGCGCTGCCGAATTCCACGCGATTGCCGGCATCACCGGCGGAAAGGCTAATGGTCTGGGTGAATCGGGAGCCTTCGGTCTCGCGCGTGACTTCGAGGGAGACACGCACAGGGCCGTTTTCTGCGATGCGGATCTTGGCGGGGCCACCGACATAAGCGCGGGGCGGGGCTTCGACCTGGGCGTAGTCCATGTTCCAGGCGGGGTAGATGCTGGGCACGTCGGTGGTGATGGCCAGGCGGATGGGACCGGAGAGCAGCTCCTTGTTCAGGGACTTGTCATAGATGCTGGCGACGTCGCCATTGGGATCGAGATGGATGCGATAGCGATCGTTCTCGAGCGAAGACTCTGTGACTTTGAGTGACGACTGCGCGGCAACGGTTTCGGCGGGCCGGATGTCAAACACGGCATAGCCGACCGAGGGAACTTTCGCCACGAAGAGAACCTTGTTGCCTTCGAGTTGGGAGGGGACGACTTCGTGTCCGGCTGCGTCAAAGACACGCACGCCTTTGGGAGCGGCGGCGAAATCGACATTCGCTTCCGCGACGTCCTCACGCGCGATGTTGAGCGGGTTGAAGACGACGATGGGAGTGCCTGCGGTTTGGGTGTCGAGGCCGGACGCGATCGCCTGGGTGGCCGAGGTCAAGATGCCGGCGAACTGGTTGGCCGCGATGAGGTCGTCGTTCCAGGCGAATTGATAGGCCTGCGGCGTTGCAGTGCCCGCCGCCGTGTCGTGGAAATGACCGGCGAGGGACAGCACCCAGGCATCGTTGAGGCGCTGCTGAGGGTAGGTTCTTGCTCCGAGCCATTGCGCAGCCACCGAGGATTTTTCTGCGGCATCGGCGAGCAGTTCGTTCTTGAGGACCCAGCGCTTGTGATACGCCTGAGAGGTCAATGAGCCGGCGGAATGATTGATGAGTTCGAGATCGCCTTTGTAGGTCGGCATGCGGCCAGTCAGGTCGGGCTTAATGTCATTGAACATCTGGTCGGCAGCGGACTCGACGACGTGCACGGGACCCTGGCCGAGTCGCTGTCTGGCGTCGGTGGGCGCGGGAATACCAGGAGGCGTGGGCAGCGATGTTTCACTTTGCGTGACGGTGGCTTCGAGGATTCTGACGCTGTCTTCGTTGGTGGCGCCGCCGGTGTCGCCGGTGCCGACATATTTATAGTCCGCAAAGACGCCGGTTACCTTGCCATCGAGGTTGATGCGATCGACCCAGTTAAGATCGCGGGAACGCAGGAAGGCGGTCTTCTGTTCGGGGGTCATCTGCGCTTCCTGCTGCGGGGTGAGTTGCGGCGGAGGCTCGCTGAGATCGCTGTGAACGCGGCTGCCATAGCCGCCGGGATTCAATGCGGCGATCACACTTTTTCCGTCGGGTCCGATCCACAGGCCGACGTTGAATGGAATCCCAACCGGGGTCTGCTCGGGAGAGTCGGGACCGCCGACCAGCGGCGCCGGCTGCCAGCCGGAATTGAGCTTCTGGGTCGAGAACCCCTTGATTCCCGCATGGGCGAGGATGCTGGGCAGCGAAGCGGGAAAACCGAAGCAGTCCGGCAGCATGAACTCGGTGCTGGCCTTGCCGAGGTCTTTGCGGAAGTACTCGTTGCCGTAGAGGAACTGGCGAAACAGTCCTTCGGCGCTGGGCAGGTTGACGTCGCCTTCTTCCACCGAGGATCCCGCCGGGAACCACTGGCCCTTGGCAGCGTACTGTTGCAGCCGGGCGTAATCGTCCGGGTAATACTCCTTCATGAGGCGGTAGCGATTGGAGCCGGTCCAGTTGAAGACATAGTGCGGGTACTTGTCCATGTAATCGAAGTTCACGCGCAGGGTCTTCAGCAGATATTCACTGATGGTCTGGGGAAAGTTCCAGCGCCACTGGGTGTCGAGATGCGCGTAGTCGACGACGTACAGGGTCGGCGTCGTGGTGACGTCCGGCGCCTTCATGGTCTGGGCGTGGACCGCAGCGGCGAGGCAGAACGCTGCAAGGGGGGCGGCGAGACGGGCCTGCTTCAAGGAAAAACGCATCATCCAACACTCTCCATCCGGCAACCCGGAGTTTATGCTATCGGCTGGAATCCTGCAGCCGCGGGGCTTGAGGGAGTTCAAGTGCCAAGAATTGCAGCCGCAGCCTGACCGCGGGTCGTTTGCGGCAATCTGGACTATCGGGCTAGTTACCTGGAACCCCACCGTTCAAGGCCGCCCTCCCAGGAGAGAGCGGCCTCGACGGCGGTGACTAAGAGACTTGCACGCGCGAGCTAGAACACATACTTCGCTGACAGTTGGAACATTCGTGCGTCGATGGTGTTGGTCTGGTTGGACCCCGTTCCGGTAAGCGAGACGGAGTTGGTGCCGAGATTCGTGCTGGTGTTGCCAGGGTTGCCGAAGCTCGGGTGGTTGAGAATGTTGAAGGCGTCGGCACGAAACTCCAGGTACTGCTCGCTCCAAGTTTTGAAGGGCATTCTGAAGTCCTTGAAGAGTGACGAGTTCAGTCTCCAGTTGCCCGGCCCGGAAGCATCGTTCTTGGGGCTGCCGAAGAAGGGCGCCGCGGCCGCGTAGCCGGTAACGTACGGCACCGCCCCGAGGGAGTTGGGCGTCCCGTTGGTATTGAATGCCCCGTCGGCAAGCGCCGAATCGGCGCCGATGGCCGGCGAATAGTAGCTGAAGTAGCCGGTTGCGTAAGGCGCCAGGGCAGCTATAGCAGCCGCGCTATTGCTTTCGACACCGATCGGGTCAGCAAAGGCGCACGGGTTGAACCAGCGCTGCCTTGTCCTGGTCTGAGCCGCGCAACTATTTGCAGCTGTATTCGACGGCGGATTTGTTGCGACCTGGCCGCTCGCGGTCGCCGGGTTCCCTTGTGGCGGAGCCGTCAGGCTGCTCGAACGCGGATTGCCAACCTTGATGGCGCTGTTGGCGAGGCCGCCGTTGGCATTCCCCCAGCCCGAGATTCTGGCGATTCCGACCGTAAACGGCTGACCGCCCTGACCCGAAAACTCCATGTCGGTCTTCCATCCGCCGATGAGCAAGTCCAGCACGCCCGGGTGGTTTGCGAACTGCTGTCCGACTCCGAACGGCAGGTTGTAATCGACATTGACGACGACGCGCTGCCGGATATCGTAGCCGGACTGGCCCCACTCATACCGGATAGGGATGAGCGCGGACTGCTTGTAAGAGCCGTAGTCGCCGCCGAGCAGATCGACGGTGTTATCGAAGGCGTGGGCCCAGGTATAGGAGGTCAGGAGGGCCAACCCGTGGCTAAAGCGCCTCTGCACCGTAGCCTGGAGCGAGTTGTACGAGCTTGCGCCCACCCACGACATCCAGAACTGGCCGCTGAGATGCGGGGCCGGCGTGAACCCGTTGCCCTGCTGGCCGCCAATGGTAATCGCCTGCGGCATGTCGGGATTGTTCAGGCCCGTCACCAGATGGCGTCCCAGGCTGCCCACGTAGCTCACCGTTGCTGTGGTTTGGCCCCAGAAAGAACGCTCCAGGCTGAGGTTGTAGTTCATGGTGTACGGCATGTGCATCACCTGGTCCTCTTCCGAGACGGCTGGGAAGGAAGCGAAGTTGCCGATTCCACCCCCCGACTGGAATGCTCCGAGACCGGTTTCGAGGGTGTTGCCGAAGGCATATTGCGATTCGCAATACGTTCCCTGGGTGCAACTGGGCAGGGCCTGCGAGCTTGCGTTCATGATGAAGGGGGGGTTGAGCACATTGGCCGCACCGCCGCCCGGCTCGAAGCCGCCCATGAAGACGCCTGCTCCGATGCGCGCGACGGTCTTGTTGTCGATCTGGTAGGCAGCGCCAACCCGCGGCGACCAGTTGGCCTTGGGAAATGCCGACAGGTACCGGTTATGGGTGTATACCACCTGAACGTTATCCGCGTTGAGCACCGCCGTGAGGTTGGGTGCAAGCTTCAGGTTCATCTGGCTTTGCGGAAACACCAACTGCGCCGCTCCGGTTGCGCCGTTCGGGGTCATGGCGCTGTTCTCCATTATGAAGTTCGCCAACTGGTCGGCCTGCTCCTTCTTGGGCGTGAAGTACTCGTAGCGGAGCCCAAGGTTGAGGGTGAGCTTGGGCGTCACCTTCCAGTCATCCTGGATGTAGCCGGCCATGTACTGCTGCACGAAGTGGGTATAGGTAAACGTGCTGATGGCGGCGCTGGCCATGTTGTCCGTGGTGGTATATGTGCCGTTCGGGTTTGTGCCCAGGGCGATGAAGTCCGCGCCGGCATTTCCGCTGGGGCCGCCCAATCCCGTGACCTGGGTGAATTGACCATTGAAGCTGTAGCTTCCGCGCGGGTTCGCAGCGTTGGTGCTGTACCAGCGCTGAGGCATGGCCTCGAAGCCCATCTTCAGCGAATGGTTGCCGATCACCCTGGTGACGTTGTCGAGGATCTCGTAGGCGTTCTCGCCCTCGTGGGCGGGGTCGTTGCCGTGGGCCCCAAAGGTGGTGAAGCCATCGCTGGTGGACGGCAGGCCGCCGTTCTGCGGACCCTCGCTGAACGGAACGCCACCCAATCCCAGGGAGGCCGATATGTTGGCGTTATAGCCGTACTGCAGGTTTGAGCTGTTGGCCCAAATGAAGCTGTAGCGGAATTCGTTAATCAGGTTGGGCGAGAAGGTGTGGGTCTCGCTGAGCATGAAGTTGTCGCTCAGGTAGGACTGGTTGTGACCCTGGTAGCTTCCAGTTCCATCGAGGATGGGACCCAGGGGCGCAACGAAGGTGTTGATGGTGTGCTGGTAGTCGACGCGGAACGTGGCCAGGTCCTGGCTGCTGATGTTCCAGTCGAGGCGCTGATCCCAATTGATCGGGTCAGACGTCGACGTCAGGTCGGTCTGGTAGTTGCTGCCGGTCGGTCCGAAGTCCACGTCTGTCGGAGAGTTGCAGTTGCCCGTACTCCAACCGCCATTTGCTTTGCCGAAATTGGGTTGGCCGGCAGCAGCGTAGTTGGGGCAGGGGTAGAGCTGAAGGATTTTCTGGGCAACCGGATCGAGTTGGCTTGGTGAAAAGACGTTCTGACCAGGGGCGAACGTATAACCGTCATACGTATATTGGGAGGTGCCGAATTGCTGCAGCGTGCCGCTGGGCGCGGTTGCTACTACGTTGCTTGAGCACTTATACACTCCGGTGTTGGTGTTGGGCGTGTACAGCACTGTGGGGCAGGAATTATTGGCCCACGTGGGATTGAGAAGCTCGCTGAAGTCGCCTTGGCGTTCGCGCGGCGTAGGCACGCTAAGGGTGCTGGGAGTCGCTCCATTCACCAAGCGGGACTCCTGAACGTCGCCAAAATAGAACAGGTGATTCTTGTAAAACGGTCCGCCAAGGGTGGCGCCAAACTGGTTCAAGTGGAAAGTCGCAGGCGATGAGCCTGGGGCCTGGGTCCAGACCAGCGCGTCGAACCTGGTGTTTCTTACGTACTCCCAGACATCGCCGTGCCACTGGTTAGTGCCGGACTTGGTGGTGGCGTTGATCACTGCAGCATGGCCACGGCCGATCTCGGCGCTGTAGTTGCTGGTTTCCATCTTGAATTCCTGGATGGCATCCGGCGGAGGCGCCAGGTTGTACCCGGACCCGTTGATATAGTCGCTGTTGGTGGTGTTGTTATCCACGCCGTCGAGCATGTAGTTGTTCTGCTCGGCATGCTGGCCGTTCGAGGAAAAGTCGCCGTTACCGGCGCCGCGGCCCACCTCCGGCGTTGTGCCCGGCGCCTCCTGCGCGATAAAGATCCAGTTGCGATTGGCAAGCGGCGCATCGTTGAGGAACTTCGAGTCGACGTCGACGGCCGTTTCAGCGGTCTCGGTCTGAAGCAGCGGCGGCGCTGTGGTAATCGTGACTGTCTCGGTCACCTTGCCGGGCTTGAGCGTCAGGGGAATGTTCAGCCGGTCGGTGACGTGCACAATTATGTTTTCCTGCACCACGGTGTCGAAACCGGCTGCGGTCGCGCTCACGGTGTAGTGACCGATTTTGATGGGCGAAAAGAAGTAGGCGCCGCTGGAGTTTGCTTTGTCGGTCAGCACCAGGCCGGTGTCGATGTCGGTTAGCGTGACCTGGGCAGCGGGGATCACCGCGCCGGAGGTGTCCACGACAGTTCCGGTGATGGCGCCCTGATCCATCTGGGCGAAAGCACGGTTGGCGCTGAGGACCGCGAGGAGAAGCAGGACTGGCATCAGCCGGCTAAGGATGGCCATGGCAACATCATGCTTATGATTGGTTGTAATCGATTGCATTTGAAAAGCCTCCTGATTCCCGCTCTTGAGAGCCCTGTCGCGGTTGCTTATTGGCTGGGAATTTTTAGTGCGAAACGAACTATAGACGCGCAAATAAGATATTGTCAAGAGATCGGTCTCTTAAATCTTTACCGGCAGCGAGTAGATTACCGGAATCGGCCTTTCTCCCTTGTATTCTTGCTCTTACAATGACGTCCGATAACGCCGGGGTGCTCTCTATGTTCTGCCGGCGACAGTTAATTCTGGGCTGTATTGGCGGGGAAATCTATCGTAATTGATTATGTGGCGACCGGTGAAGGCTGCGCGGCGGCATAAGACGAGAATTGGCGTATGGTCAGACAGGTCGACTGAAATGGCAACGAATCCACTGGAATGCACATAAACTCAAATTCACTGATACTGGAGACGCGTCTTTGTTGAAACTCTCTTTTTCCGCATTGGCCGCCGGGATCCTGATTGGGTTCGGCTCACACGCGATCTATTCGGCGCAGGCCCAGCAAGGGCCGAACACCATCATTCTGGATGGCCGAGACTCGGGCCGCCTGTTCGAAGGCTTAGGGGGAGTCAGCGCCGGAGCATCCTCGCGCCTGCTGATCGATTACCCGGAACCGCAACGCAGCCAGATTCTCGATTACCTCTTCAAGCCGGGTTATGGAGCTGCGCTCCAACACTTGAAGGTAGAGATTGGCAGCGATGTGAATTCAACGGACGGCTCCGAGCCGAGCCACATGAGGTCGCCGACAGATCGCGATTACACGCGCGGCTATGAATGGTGGCTGATGGAGGAAGCGAAAAAGCGCAACCCGAACATCATTCTCGACATACTGCCCTGGGGCGCGCCGGGCTGGATCGGGGGCGGCCATCTTTACTCCTCCGACATGGCGAATTACGTGGCGGACTTCATCAAGGGAGCCGCGAGCGTTCACCATCTACAGATCTCATACGTAGGAATCTGGAACGAGAGTGTGTATGACGGCAACTACGTCAAAGAACTCGATCGCGTTCTACGGCGGGAACACCTTTCGACGCGGATCGTTTGTTGCGACATGTATGGGGGCGGGGCCTTTAGTGAATATGGCATCGTAGACGCGATGGCCCAGGATCTTTTCCTTAAGCAGGCAATCGCAGCCATCGGTGTTCACTACCCTCGCGAACCCGACTCCTCGCCCGCCGCCGAAGCAGCGCGGCAACTGGGACTTCCCCTGTGGTCGAGCGAAGATCAGCCGAATGGAGGCTCCGGCCCCTTCGTCTCTCGCGATTGGCCGCAGGGCGGACGCATTCTCGCGCAGAAATACAATCGCAACTATCTTGAGGATCGGTTCACCAAGACTGAGATCTGGAGCCCAATCACCTCCTACTATGACATTCTTGCCGCGCCCAACTCGGGATTGATGTATGCGAACACGCCCTGGTCAGGCCACTATGAAGTGCAGGGCACCATCTGGGCCACTGCGCATACAACGCAGTTTGCGCAACCCGGTTGGCAATATCTCGATGCGGCCTCCGGCAAGCTTGCAGGTCAAGGTACGTTGGTCGCGCTTCGATCGCCCAATAAGAAGGATTGGAGCGTGGTGCTGGAGACGATTGCGGCCACATCACCCCAGACCGTCACATTTCATATTGCGGGAGGGCTCTCATCCGGAACGGTTCACATCTGGGAGACCAACGACACTCACACGTTCGATCATGTCTCCGATATTGAGGTTCACGATGCCAGCTTCTCCTACACCTTCGATCCAGCGTCGCTCTACACGTTGACCACGACAACCGGTCAGGGAAAGGGCACCGCGGCGCCTCCCCCGGCTAGAGATTTTCCGATGCCCTACGGCGATGACTTCGAGCAGACGGCACTCCACCGATCTCCTAAATACCTTGCGGACCAGGATGGGGCCTTTGAGGTCGAGCCCTGCATGGAACGCCAGGGATTATGCCTGGAGCAAGCTCTGTCACAAAAGCCGATTCCGTGGGGACCGCTTCCTGATCCATTTACGATCGCCGGCAATGTCGATTGGAAGGACTACACTGTCGCGGCCGATGTGCGGGTGCCTCGCTATGGAGCAGCGACGCTGATAGCCCGCATCGACTCCGCCGATGTTTTCAAGGACGCGAAAGCTCTGTACCCAAGCGGCTATGTCCTGAAGGTGAGCGCCGATGGCCATTGGCAACTGCTATCGACCGGATATAACCGGGCGACGGCGGTGCTTGCTTCGGGAGTTACAACGGAGCTCGACCTGGGCTGGCACCACGTCGAACTCAAGTGTCAGGGGGAGACGATCGAGCCGTTGCTCGACTCGAAAACCCTGGCCCGCGTCGCGGACCGTTCCCATACTCACGGCATGGTCGCACTCGGCTCCGACTGGAGCCACGTGCAGTTCGACAATTTCCGGATTGCACCGTAGAGGCGACCGCCTTTGGGGATGAAGTCCGGGCGGGGTCAGGTCAGCGTGGTCGCCGGCCGGAAGCCGCCTTGCCAGGGCTCTTCCGACTGGCGTAGAGGAACGGCCAGTAGCGCGTAGTAATTGTCGGTAAGGTACCCTTCGTAGCCCATGGGAGTTCCGTCCCAGCGCCGCCAATCGTTCGACCGGCCCTTGGCGTCTTTGCCCTCAAAGCCGCATCTGCCGTATTCGCCGAGCATGGCGAAGAGGATTTTGTCGGCTTCGGCTTTGCGGCCCAGGTCATAGAGCGCGGCCAAGGTGAAGAACGCAAAGCTGCCGGTTGCTCCGGCATTCTCGTAGTTCTGGAAGCCGTCGGCGTTGTCGGGCCGCACGCCGCCGCCTACGTGGCCGTCGGGATTCTTGTGCACATAATCCTTCAGCGCAACGGTGATGAGGTTGCCGGGTAATCCCATGTTGAATTTGTCGTAGCCGACTTCCTGCATCTTGGCGAGCAGCTTGTCCATGATCGCGTTGGCTTGCGGTTTCTCGACCAGGCCGTAGTGAATGGCGATGCCGTTGACCCAAAGGAAATAGTAATCGTGCAGCTGTCCGTCGGCGCTCCGCCAGCCGCCGAGAACGCCGGTTTCGGGGTTATAAAAGCGCGCGTAGAAAACGTCGCGCAGCTTCCTGGCCGCGGCCTGGTAGCGCGCGCTGTCTGCTGACTTGCCGAGCTTCTTCGCCAGCATGACCATGTCGCCAAGCGCCCTGTACGCGAGCGCATTCGCGTATGCGTCCTCGTATCCGAAGCCGATGGTGTCCCACCAATTGGATGGCCTGAGTTTGGGAAATCCCTCGCCCCAGATACCGGAGTTGCCGCTGATGCAGTACTTGATCAGGCCGTCGCCGTTGCTGTCGGTGGCCAACATCGACTCTGCCCAGGCCCGAATTCCATGGTAATTTGCGGCGAGCCACGCATCGCTGTGGCCCTCGCGAACGCAGTTGGCTGCAGCGATCACCATCGAAGGGAAGGTATCCGAGCTTGTGGTTGGATGGTCCGGCACCACGGGCAAACCATAGGCAAATCCCCCGGCCAGCATCCGGTCCAGCGTTTGCCGCATGACGTCGAGAGCCGTCAGCCCTTCCGCCAACGGAGGAGTGAGCGCGGCAATGTCGGCGAATTCGTAGTAGCAAAATGCACAACTATCGCTGGCGGTGTTGTTGGCGAGCGCCTGGAGCGACGGATTGAGTTGCAAAGCATTCAGCCAGTTGCGGCGAAATGCATCGAAGCGCGGATCGTCCGCTATGCCCGGCAGGTCAGGATAGATTGCGGTTATATCCAGGGTGTAGACGACATGCTGATGCTCGAAGTCCGCGCCGGGCAGCGAGAGCCTTGCCCTGGAATTTGGCCGATCGGACGTATAGGTCAAGCCGATGTCGGGGGTGCTCGCGGTGAGCCGCAGGGAGCCTTGACCCGGAAAATGAAGGAGCGCCGGGAGTGCCAGCAAGTTGTTTCTCCGGTACACGCCCAGCACCGTGCTGTGCACCTGATTGAGGTTGAACGGGAACACCATTGCGGGGGGGTCGAAATCCGCGGACCACTCCGACGTCAATACGATCCCGCCGGCAGAGAATTCCAACGTCCATGCGGGGGGAGAATTCTCGGCGGCCAAGTTGCTGCGGTACGCGACGCGATGCACTCCGCCGGCGATGGAAGCGGATGCCTTGTAGCCTCCGTCTGCCTGGTTTGCGCCGATGATGTTGGCGCCGCGCCGGGCCTTGCCCAGCCCGTCGACGTTGAGCGAGAGAAACTCGGGTGCAGTGGCGGACAGTTGCAGTTCCATGCTGTCCGAGACGAAATGCAGCGCCGCATCCTCGCCAGTGATTTCGGCCAAGAGGGGATGCCGCGAAACCACTGCGGCTGCGGTTGCTGAGCCGGCAACTTTCAGAAACTCTCTGCGCTTCAACATTTTGAGCATCCTTTCGAAGTGCGTCCCCACCCGCGATGGGAGGTTACTCCATTACTTTGATCTGCACCGGACCGATGAGCCCCGAGGACATCAGCCCGGATGGGTTTTCTGTTGGGCCGGCGCGAAAGAGGCGTGGTTCGCGCAGGACCATGCTGTTGAAGAGAGCGTTGGTTACAGCGATCTCCAGTGCGTTCTCTCCCGGTTGCACGAAGGTTGAGATGTCGGTCTGGTACGGACGCAGCAGCAGGGTGGCAGCGGATTTGCCATTGATTGCGACCTCGGCGACGTCTCTTACATTGCCGAGGTCGAGGATGAGTTGCTTGCCCGCATCTGCAGCAGGCACGGTGAAGGTGGTTGAGTAAACTCCGCGTCCGGAGAATCCGCGGAGATTGCTATCGAGCGACCAGTCGATCAATCGAGGCAGGTCGCGACGGAGGACAGCGGTCTTGCCGGAAGGAACGAGGCCGGTTGCTGTGAGTTTCCAGCCGACTGCGCCGATCTCTTCTGTTCGTTGCAAAGTGCGCGCAACTGGAGCGGCAATCGCAGGCGGCGGTGGATGGTCGGGATCGAAGACGATCAAAGCCGAGGAAAGCGGTTGAAGATCGAGATCGACCTTGACCCAACTGCCCTGGCGCCGGTGGCTGACGATGCTTTCGGTTTTGCCGGTCCATGGATCCCACAACTCAGGCTGGCCGTCGGCTTCGAACTCGGCATCGACGTGCTGCATCGCATCGGAATCGTTGCGCAGGAAGAAAGTGTTCAATCTTCCAATCCGCTTCTGGATGAATGGAACCGCTTTGGTATGGAAATTGACATTGGGAGGCGCGGCTTTCCGCAGCGTCGAAGGAACGCCCTCGAGGTCGGCGCAGAAGTAAGCATTGTGGAGATTGTGCATACCGCGCATCGCGGCCTGCACCTGTTGCGTTTTTTGGGCGTTCTCCAGAAGGCCATCGGCATGGGATGGAGTTTCCCCGGCAAAGAGAATCGGAAGGCCCGCAGTTGCGAAAACCTGGAGTTTGCCCGCCAATGTCGCGTCGATGGCGCGGAATGGAGGAAGAACGAGAACCCGGTAGTGCGCTCCACCCATGGTAATCAGCATCCGGTCGCGCACGGTGGAATGCAGCAGCGAGTCGGCGTTGATGTGATCGTAGTTGTAACCAGCATCCATGATTGCCTGGTTCAGCTTCGGCGTGGGCGGTTGCTCATCCGCGCCATGCACGAGGTCATCCCAGTAGAGCGCGACCGCGGCGATGTTGGTTCCTATTTGCGAGATGTACTGCATGCGCGTGATGTAGGCATTGAGCTGCGCCAGGTATGGCCAGAAAGGACTTAGTTCGTTGAGTTGCGACGAATAGGCCCCTGAACCGAGCACTCCGCTAAATGGGTGCCAGCCCGGCGCTGGAAGGTCGGGGATGATGTAGGGAAAGCCGTGATAGACAATTGCGTTGACCCCGGCAGTTAGCAGTTCATCCGCCGCAAGCTTCATCTTCTCCGGTGTGGTTTGATAGACGGCGTTCGTCCACACAAAGGACTCGCTGCCAACGATGGAGCGGCCATAGACATGCGCTGCCGATGCGGCCATCTTGAGAAAGTCGTAAGCGCCGCTAGCGAAGAGGGATTCGGTTTCAGGAATATCGGCCTCGCCATAAACGCGCAATACATTTGTGGGCGATCCATGTGCCTGAGTGCGAGACAGCAGCTTGTGCTGATGGGCCCACTGGTTAAACCTGCTGTAAAAACGCTCGATCATAATGTCAGACACGGTTTGGCGATAGTCGTGGCGGACCTGATCGCCGATCTCCAGCATTTCGAAAGCGGGGAGATCGACAAATTCTCCGTATGGGCCTCCGCTGGTCTGCACTTTCAGTATGGGAAGATACGGCAGCAGGTCATACCCGCGGCGGCGACGAAATTCGGCGAGAAAGTCGTCGCTCCAGTAGAGATTCACACGGACCTCCAGGCTGTCGCAGAAGACGGCGCGCAAACCGTTGCCAAAGAACTCGCCGATAAAAGGAATCGCATTCTCGCCAACGCGCTTTGCGTGGGTCGCAAAGGCCTCCGAACTCATATGATCCATGACAAGTTGCGGGCCATCTCCCGCATCTGCATTCACTCGTTGCGCCGTCGGTACAGAGCAAAAGACGAAGAGTTGCCATGTCCCAGGCGGTACATCCCAGTTCAATACCCCGTCCGGCTGCAGGCGCGAGGTGAGATCGACCGACGTGCCTCGCTCCAGTCGGCCGGACCGCCTGACGGACTGCTCGCGGCCGCCGCCCAGGTTGAGCTGCCGCTGCGCGTCCTGCCCACGTGCGGCGACAACGGCAACAACCTTGGTGCGCTTCTTCATTCGGTCTGCCCATCCATCCGGCAAGCCTTTTAGTATTTCTGATCTATCTGAGGGATCGCCGTCGGTGACCGAGGGGATCTGCAACTGTTCAGCAAGCTTCGCGGGACCCTCGATGGACAGATGGGATGAGCGCAATTCGATCGAAGCAAGCTCCGGTGTAATCTCGTCTCCACCTCCGAATGGCCAACCGGACCCGAAGGTGTAGTCGATAAACATGCCGCGCTTCCGAGCTTCGTCGGCCGCGACGCCAACGTGGCGGAAGAACGAGGCGGAACCATAGCTTTTGACTCGCTGCAACTGCGCTTCAGAGAGATGTTTTTCGTCGATGCCCTTGAGGAAGGCCTGGATCTCGGCGCCGCCAAAGCCGGCTTTATCCAGCACGTCGATCTCGCGGCGCAGTTCCGGATCGGTTACATCGTTGCCTGGCCACCACCAACGTACCAGGGGCCGGTACTTGCTGTGCGGGGATTGAAACTGCTGCCGGACAAACGCACTCCCTGCGCCTTCAGGTTCCCCGTTATCCGGTGGAAGCCTGGAGTCAGTTGGGGCTTGTGCCTCGCCGGCGAGACCCGGAAGCGCCATGGCTCCGCCGATCAAGAATGAGTTCCGAAGAAAGGCTCTACGATTCTGTTTCATAGGAGCGAGTATGTCCTCTTTCACGCTACCGATCCTGCTCGAAACACGGTTCGCACACCCTCGCGGGAAACCGGTCTCCTATACCTGCGACAGAAGAACACCCAAAGGGGCGAATGTCAACGCTCGCTGCGGCCGAAATGGGACATGCTCCAATGCGACGGGGAGCAGGGGAGGTACAAGGGAAATCCAGAGACCGATCTCTTGACAGTCATTCCAGCGCACGCCTATATTGGCCCCTTGCGGTTGTGCCCGCGAGGGCTAGACGAAATCCGCATGCAATTGAGAGTAGCCGTGTCGGCCGACGAAGATCCAAGTCAGGGGGAATAAGCCAAAAGTGGACAGAAGGACTTTTCATAAGCTGGCCGGCTGTGCCGCTGTGGGTGCTTTGATGAAGTCTGGCGAAGCGTCCGCGGCATGGGCCGCGGTCGAGCCGACGATCAAGGGCAGCCGCGTGATGTGGGACCATTATCTGCTGGGGGCGGCCTATTATCCGGAGTGGTGGGAACCTTCGGAATGGGAGATCGATTTCAAACAGATGCAGGAGCTGGGCATCAACACGCTCCGGATGGGCGAGTTTGCCTGGGCTATGTTTGAGCCTGCGCCGGGGAAGTTCGAATTCTCGTGGATGGATCGGGCAATTGACCTGGCTAGTCACTATGGAATCGACACGATCCTCGCCACGCCGACAGCGTCGGTGCCCCCCTGGTTGTATCAACAGCACCCCGATGTTCTGACTGGAAACGACGCCGGCCTATACACCTATGGAGGGCGAAAGGGCTACAACACCAACAGCCCGAATTACCTGGAGGCTAGCGCGCGTGTCGTCACCGCGCTGGCGGAGCACTATGGCCACCATCCAGGAGTGATTGGATGGCAGCTCGACAACGAGCCAGGATTCCCTTTCACGAGTTACGATCCGGTCTCCGAGCAAGCGTTTCGGCTGTGGCTGCAGAAGCGTTATGGAACTCTGGACGAGTTGAACCGCGTATGGAATGGAGCGTTCTGGAGCAATCGATACACCGACTGGTCGCAGATCTATTTCCCAAGAAACTCCGCTGAAGGCGGTTGGCAGCCGGCGATCAGCCTGGACTATCGCCGCTTTTTTTCTGACTCCTTCTCGAATCATTTGCGCCGGCAAGCGACGATCCTGCGGGCCGGAAGCGAAAATCAGTTTATCTTTACCAATTGGCCGAGTACGACATGGTCGGTGGATGTGTTTGGGGCCGCGGCAGAGTTTCTGAGCGCGACTGCATGGGACAACTATGTCAGCGCACCGGGGCTTAGCAATTTTCAGCGGCAATTTATCTCCGGATTCCATAACGATCTCGCGCGTTGCGCCGGACCCAATCAGAAGTTTCTCTGCGCGGAGCAGGTCGCCTATGTTCCACCCAATGCGCTGAACCAAGGACTACGGCTGCAGGCGTATATCAACCTGGCCCACGGAACTCACGGGCATCTGTATTTCGAGTGGCGTCGACCGCTGGCGGGGGCCGAGCAATTCCGGCCTTCGTTCATCAAGGGATTCGACGGCGAGATCAATCCGGCTAAGCCAACATTTGAGCAAATTGGCAAGGAGTTCGCGCGCCTTGGTCCGCGACTGGCTGGTGCAGTCACCCGCTCGGATGTTGCGCTTCTCTATGATTTCACCAACGAATGGTCGCAGGGATTCTGGTCGGTCGGAGACAAGGACCGGAAGTATGACAGCGAGGCCCAGCGCTACTACAACGGCTTCAAGGTGCTGCAGCGCAACGTCGATATCGTCCCGCTGTCGGCGGACTTCTCAGGCTACAAGGTGATTGCCGCTCCGAATTTGCGACTTGTCGACGATGACCTCGTGAAGCGCCTGGGCGCTTTTGTGGCCGGCGGCGGAATCCTCGTGCTTAACTATCGGGCCGGCACTCAATTTATGGACGCCAGCATGCGGCGCGTATTGCCGCCTGGAGTGTTCGCTGAGATTGCCGGAGTGACTACAGACGCGAAGCTCGATCTAGTCGACTATACCGGCCTTGGAGGCCAATTCGAGATCAGCTTCCCTGGAACCGAAGCGGGCTTCCATCCGCGAACAATCCTGGAGACGATTACACTTCACGGCGCGGAAACGGTTGCCAGTTTTCGCGGAGGCCGCATGGCTGGCCGACCCGCGATCACCCGGAATCGGCACGGGCAGGGCTGGGTCTTCTATGTGGGGACGGATTGCGCAGAGGACCTCTTCCACGAAGCACTGGCGCGCACGGTGGGGGCCACCGCAAACCTCGCGCCGCTGATTGTCGCGCCCTACGGCGTCGAAGTGACCAGCCGCGAAGACGCGGATACGGTTTTTTGCTTCTTGTTGAATCTGACTGAAGACGAGCGCAAGAGCATTCAGTTGCCGCACCCAATGGCCGATGTGATTGCTGAACGAGAGGGTGTGTCAAGCATTTCGCTGGGGCCGCTGGAAGTAGCCGTACTGGCGTCGCCCAAATCGCATTAACCCCATACGGGGTATGAACCCGCACGTTAGCCCATCATGGGCAGGAGATACAAGATGGACAGGAGAACGTTCAACAAATTGGCGGGCCTTGCCGCAATTGCAGCCTTGACGGATAACGGAGAACTCAGCATGGCGCAGGCGGCCGCGGCAGCCGGAGAAGTTGTCTTGCAGGATAGCGAGCTTCTGGTTGCCTTTGACCCAGTTTCCGGCGCGCTGACCCGGATGGAGCGGAAATCGAGTCGCTGGACGATTGAGCGGCGGCCTGCGCTCGGTGTCTCTTTCCGGCTGCACGCTCCCCTGCCGGAACAACGCACGAACTTCGTTTTCGGAACGCAGCAGCGCGCTGCCAGCGTGGAAAAAATCTCCGAGAACCAGGTGCGCCTGCAATGGAAGAACCTGCTCAGCGAGCACGGCGGTGTATTGCCGATCACCTTCACCGCGACGGTCACGCTGCAAGGTGGCGCGCTCACGTTCGATGGCACTCTGGACAACGATTCCGCGCTGCCTGTTGAAACCATCGATTACCCCTACTTCGGAGACCTGAACCCACCGACGCCTGAGACTTCCATGCAAGTCGAGCATCTTTGGACCGGAGCTCTGTTCGGGGACGAAATTTATCCACACTTCAACAATGCCCAAGGTTACTGGGGCGTCAGATATCCCACCAAGAGCTTCAACACCAACCAAAGCCAGTTCTGCCTGATTCAAACACCACAGGAAGGCATTTACGTGGCGATGCATGATCCGGCCATCCGCTACCTTCTTCAATTCACCTTCGAGCAGCATCCTGGAGTCACCGAAGCAGACATCGTCCCGCGCGAGGATGAGATCTCGGGGCTTCCGGTGCATCTGGAATTCCGTACCTGCCATTTCATTTTTGCTCACCCGCATTCCAGTGTGAACCTGGCTCCAGTGGTCATGCGCACGTATACCGGCGACTGGCACGCGGGCCTGGATGTGTACAAACAATGGCGCTCAACCTGGTTTGGGAAGCCGCATACGGCAGCCTGGGCATTGGATGTGCATTCGTGGCTGCAACTCCGTGTCGATGGGGCGGAGCAGGATTTCAGCGTTCCGTATCGCGCGCTGCCGAAGTACATTGATGAGTGTGCCGCCAATGGTGTAACGGCCATTCAGACGGTAGGGTGGAATCGTGGCGGCCAGGACGGAGGCGATCCGTCTTTGGACACCGATCCCGGCATGGGAACCTGGGAGGAATTGCACCAGGCAATTCTCCACGCCCGCAGCCAAGGCGTGAAGATCATTCTGTTCGGCAAGCCGGTCTTCGCGGACATGTCAACCGACTGGTATAAGAAAGAACTCTATAAGTACGAAGCTACCGACCCGTACGGCAATAAATACGAGTCCGGCAGCTACAGCTATACGACACCGACTCAGCTAGCCGGCATCAATAACAGGCGCCGCGCGATTATGGATGTTTGCGACCAGCGCTACCGCGATATCGCCACGGGCGAGTTCAAGAAAACTCTGGCCCTCGGCGCCGCGGGCTGGCTCTTCGATGAAGTGATGCAGCATAACGGCGTTATCTACTCGTTCAGTCCGGATCACGGCTATGCAGCGCCGGGGTACCTGTTCAACGGCGATATCCCTTTGGTCAAGCAGTTTCGCGCGGCCGCGGACAAAGTCGATCCCGACTTTCTGTTTTCAGGCGAGGGGCCGGGCGACTGGTTAATGCCCTACTACACGCTGGGATACTACCGAATCAGCCCAGGCACCAGGCATGCTCTCCGCTATCTCGATGGTCAGGCCCCGCTGATGGCCGCGGTCACCGGCGTCGATGATCGCGAAAAACTGAACCTGATTCTGGCGTATCGCTACATCATCAGTTACGAGCCGTACAACTTCAAAGGACACGTAACCGACTTCCCGCTGACACTCGCTTATGGCAAGAAGATCGATGCCCTGCGGCGCAAGTACAAGGCATGGATATGGGACGCGGAGTTCCGCGACACGCTGGGCGCAAGCGTGACCACTGATGGCACGTATCGTTATTCAGTGTTTGTCGGACCCAATGGAAAGCGGGCCGTTATCGTTGTCAATTTGGAGACAACCAAGTCGATTGGCGTCAAAGTGGACTTGCCGAATCCCGGCAAGCTGGTTGTCGCTACTCCCGAGCAACCGGAGGCCTCGCCAACATCTGGAACATTGCGGATACCCGCGCGGTCCGCGGCCGTATTGATGGAGGTGTAGGCCGCTGCGTTCGGCTGCCTCGATGCGGGGTTGACGCTCCATTAGTGCGGGGCGAGCCTCTTTCTCTAGTAGGCCCGGACTTTTACCTTCAGTGTGTCGCCGTGTTCGGGGAGCGTGACGCCGAAGGCAGTCTCATCTCCGTTGAGGAGGCGGTCGACGTGCCACTCGCCAGCTTCGAAGTGACCTTGCTCAACAGAGAGATACATGGCTTTCTTTGATGCGGAACCAAGCTTGGGCGCGAGGATAATGTTGGCGCTCATCCCGCTGATCAAGAATTCATTGGGAGCGATCTGACCTACAATCACGCGTCCATTGCGGCGTGGATTGCCGCGGCCGCGCGGTCCGCCATAGCCATCCAGCACCGGTCCAAAGCGGACGGCGACATCGAAATCGTCAAACGCAAGTGCCGGGTTGGCAAGGCCGTCTTCTTCGATGGCTGCCTGCATGTGTCCCGCATCGCTGAGGGAGCGCCATAGGTTGGCAGCGGGGCCGAATAGAGCGTAGTTCAGGGCGATCTCACTGGCCCACGCGTTGGGCTTGTTCAGGTCGTCGGCGGAGATCCCGTCAACGCCAAACATCGAGATTCCCAGGGCGTTGTTGGCGGCGAACGTCAGGAACATGTTTTTTGCGTGATTGACAGAGCCACCGGTCTCGGGCACCAGTAATGGATTGTCGGGACGGTTGTACAGTTTGAGTAGATTGCGATAAAGGTCTTCGTTCTCGTCGTAGATGTCCGGCGCGATGATATCGATATGCGGCGCAACACGCTTCCACATTGGGAGCAGGAAGGCCACAGCGCCGCCACTTGGCGAAGAGAATCCGGGACGCAGCAGGCCGGGCTGCTCGCGGGGCCACACGTTGACGTACATGGGAAGGGGGTAAATGGATTTGCCTGCCTCCGCAACAGAGTCCATGTAGCGCGCCGTCCAGTACGACATGAAGACCTCGGGAGCGCGCTCTGCGAAGACCTGCGTCCACGCGCTGCCGGGTGAAGCGGTCTTGCCCAGTGACGCGACGACCTCAGAAGGCACCGGGCCGTCGAAACTGGAGGTAGCCTGCGCGGAGTAATCGCGGTCTGTGCCAAGCACACCCGCCTCGTTTTCCACCTGAATGAGGATGACGGTGTGGGTGTCGCCATCCAACTGCTTGAGGTGGCGCATGAACGCAGCGAATGCAGTGCGGTCGGCCTGGCGGCTGGCGTCGGATAGAGGGCTCAAGGCTTCGACCGGCTGGTGCGCCGAGTCGAGCACGGGCGGGTAGGCGGCAGGATCATTCTTGACCCAGGAAGGAACGTAGGTCATCGCGCCGTTCTTCCAGGTGCCGAACCAGGAAAGCACAAGGTGAAGCCGGGCCTCGCGCGCGCCCTTGACGGCGGCGTCAACCGTACTGAAATCGAAGGTTCCCTGCTTCGGCTCGATCGCCTCCCAATAAACCGGAACCATCACGGTATTGCAGTGAATGGCGTGTAGAACCGGCCAGGCGGCATCCAAGGCCTTGGGATAGCCGCTCGAGTTATGCACCTGAGCGCCGAGGACGAAGAACGGCTTGCCATCCACAAGAAGGCGATAGTGGCCGTCCTTCTGATCGAGACGTGGAATCTCCTGTGTCTGGCTGAAAGCCGAAGGAACCGCACAGGTGGCGAAGAACAGGATAGTAACGGCCAGAACGAACCGAAACGCAGGGTCCGCATGGATTCGACGGCGAACTGAACTGATGCACGACATGGAATACCTCACACTTGCGATACGGGCAGATTGACAACCTGGCTCGACGTGATGAACCAGGGCTTGCTACGCCGGAATAAATCCGGAAGGCGGACGATCGGCGGGTGCGGTCGCCCAATCTTTGTTCGGGGTGCGACCCATTCGGAAATGCAACTCTCCTGCAGTGGTGAGTTGCTGATGCGACAACCAGGAGCGATGGAGTTCCTTTCCGTTTAACTCCGCACGCTGAATGAAGACGTTCTCCGCAGAGTTGTTCTCGGCGATGATCGTGAACTTTGAACCGGTCAATGGATTGAGAATGGAAGCCCGGTCGACGAGCGGGCTGCCCAGAACATAGACTCCGGTGGCGGCATTGACTGGATAGAACCCGAGGGCGGTGAGGACGAACCAACTGGACAACTGGCCACAATCATCATTCCCCGGAATGCCGGCGGCGGTATTGTTGTAGAGAGCTGCGACCTCGCGGCTCCAATACTGCGTCTTCCATGCGGCCCCTGCGAACGAGAAGAGATACGGGTGGTGGTTGCTCGGCTCGTTTCCCTGGGCATCCTGGCCCACCATGCCGGTGACGTCGGGACGCGCATCGATCACGCGGGAGGGAGCTGTGAAGAGGCCTTCCAGTTTGTCCACAAAGGCGGCGTCGCCTCCATACAGGCTGATGAGTCCCTGCACATCGTGAGGCACACTAAAGCTGGCCTGCCATGCGTCACTCTCAACGTAGTCATCGAATTCCTGATCGGGACGGAAAGGATCACGCCACTTGCCGTTCTTGCTCCTACCCTGCATAAAGCCGGTGGCCGGGTTGAATACGTTCTTGTAGTTCTGACCGAGCTTATAGAACATTGCGCTGTCATCTTTTTTGCCCAGCAGTTCCGCCATCGCTCCGGCACTCCAGTAGTCGTAGGAAAGATCCAAAGTGGAGGAGACGCCACCTTCGCGCAGATCGCTGGGAACATAGCCGTACTGCCGGAACATCGCTTGCAATGCTCGATTGCCCCGGGCCTCTGCGCCGACCAGCGCGGTGTCGCGAATGGCGGCGTAGGCGGCCTCGATGTCGAAGTCGCGGAAGCCGCGGACGTAGGCACCCAGAATCATGCCTGCCGCGTGGAAGCCGATCATGCTCCAGGTCTCGTTGCCCCAGAGCGGCCACATGGGCAGAGCATGTTGGTCAAGCTGCTGATAGTCGAGCACGAGGGTGCGCACGATGTCGTTGACACGGCGCGGCTGCAGCAGAGTCAGGAAAGGAAACTCGCCACGATAGATGTCCCAGATCGAGAGCGTGGTGTATTTGGTGAATCCTGGATTGGGATGGTTCTGACCGTCCTGGCCGCGGAAGGCTCCGTCCGTATCGTTGTACGCGGCGGGCGCTACCAGGCCGTGATACACGTTCGAGTAAAAGGTCTCTTCCGTGGACGACTGGGAGAAACTCGCATCGATAGTGGAGAGTGCATCGGTCCAGGACCTGCCGGTTTGGTGCACCACCTCGTCAAAGTCCCAGGCGGGAATCTCAGCCTGCAGATTCTTCGCAGCACCCTCCAGGCTGACGGGCGATATCCCCACGCGCACCAGCAGCGGGCCTGACGCGGGCGTGCGGGTGAAGATGAGCTTGATCTCCTTGCCGGAAAACTCGCTGCCCGGCTGCGCAGTCGCAATGGCTCCGTCGACACTGACCTCGACGGCTGCAGCAGGATGCGACAGCTCCATCACGAAATACACGTGGCGATCCTGGGCCCAGCCGTGAGTCGAGCGCTGGCCGCTGATACGTCCGCTGCTCTCCACCGTCAACTCTGCCGCGTAGACGCGACAGTTGAGGCCGTGCGCGAGATCGACCACCAAGCCCTGGCGCACTCCTGCGGTTGCGGCAGGATACTGGTACCGGTGCATTCCGCAGCGGGTGGTAGCTGTCATTTCCGCCTGAACATCCGGGGTCTGAAGATGCACGCTGTAGTATCCGGGCCGCGCGGATTCATGTTCATGCGAAAAGAAGGAACGGTATCCCAGCTCCGATGGGCTGAACACAATACCTGCATCCGTTCCCAGCGCAGCAATCTGCATCTCGTTCAGGACTTCGATCTTGCCCGGATCCCACGACCAGTTCTTCCCTTCCACAACGGGCATCACCAGGACATCGCCAAGGTCGATTCCACCCGCACCCTGAATGTGGGTGTGGCTGAAACCACTGATGACGTTGTCCCGGTAGTTATAGCCGGAGCAGTGCTGCCACTCGTACCAGTCGCCCTGAATATTCCATTTCGCATCGGGCGGGCCGCTGCTGTCCGGGCTTAGTTGGACGAGACCAAATGGCGCGGCGGCTCCGGGAAACATGTGTCCCCGCCAACCGGTGCCAACGATGGGATTGGCGCGCTCCAGTACGGGGCGGCCGCGCGATTTGTCGGCGCTGGTTTGGCTCTGCGCGGGCAGTTCGCCTGCCCACCACTCGGCGAGCGCGGCCCCTGGGAGCGAAGGACCTGCGAGCACCGCACCGCAAGTTTTAAGGAAAGTCCGGCGCTTCCATCGTTCAGGCGAATCAGCCTTCCCTGGCTTTTCCGGCATCAGCAACTCCTCGTCCTTGTTCGCTTTCCTCGACATTCCGTTCATCTGTGTTACCGGTCTCTCAGCATGTCCTCACTGAGGCCTCAACCTCAACTCTATGCGGACGGGCTAATGTGGGCGGGCTTACCGGCAAATAAGTCCTGAATCAGCTCGCCTGCGTAAGCCCCAGCGCGTGGGCCAGAACATCGGTGTACTTGTTGCCAGAGCCGGTGTTGAAGATAACGACGCGATCCGATGGAGTGAGGAACCCGGTGCCGATGAGATGGTCGTAAGCCGCGGTCGCCGCCGCTCCCTCGGGCGACATCAGGATCCCTTCGTGCGACGCCCAGTCCTTGAGCGACGCAAAAATCTGCTCGTCCGAGACCGCGACCGCGGTTCCCCCGGACTGCCGCACGGCATCGAGGATGATGTAGTCGCCGTAGGCCTTCGGCACGCGTAGCCCGGATGCAAATGTGGCGGCGCCCTGCCACATCTGGCTTACCGCATCGCCCTGGTCAAAGGCCCTTGGTATTGGAGCGCATCCAGCAGCCTGCACGGCAATCATCTTCGGTCGCTTGCCTTTGACCCAGCCAAGGTCCTCGAGTTCCTGGAAAGCTTTCCACATACCAATCAGTCCAACGCCGCCGCCAGTCGGGTAGAAAACGGCATCGGGATACTCCCATCCCAACTGCTCGACCAGTTCGTACCCCATGGTCTTCTTGCCTTCTACGCGAAATGGTTCCTTGAGTGTCGAGAGATCGAACCAGCCCTCCTTCTCTTTTCGCTCGCCGACCATGCGCGCGCAATCGGAGATAAGGCCATCTACGAGGGTCATGTGTGCGCCGTATGCGGTGCATTCGACCTGGTTCGCCAGCGGCACATCCTTCGGCATAAAGATGTGCGCTTCGATTCCGGCCGCAGCAGCATAAGCTGCGACCGCTCCGCCCGCATTGCCCGCCGAGGGAACGGCAACCTTCTTGATCCCGTAGCGGCGCGCCATGGTGATCGCCAACGCGAGTCCCCGGGCCTTGAATGTCCCGGTTGGATTGGCGCCCTCCTCTTTCAGAAAGACATTCTGGTAGCGGCGGCTGGGTAGCATCGGCGTCCAGCCTTCGCCCAGCGTCACCGGCTCGACCGACGGAAGAACCGAGCGATAGCGCCACATGCCGGACCAGGAACGGTCCTCCTTCGCCGTGCCGATCGCATCGCGCTGTGCTATTCCCTTCGCCGGGGTCAAATCGTAGCGGACGTACAGTGTCCCGGCGCATTTGGTGCAGACGGTTTGAGGAGTGGACGCATCGAAATGAGAGTTGCAGCGTGAGCATTCAAGATAAGTAATATTTGGCATCGGCTACTCCTATATATATCGTCGCTGGCCTCTGCATACTCGTCGAGTCATGATTAGCGCCCTCCGCGTGCGCGCCAGCCAGTTGCAAGCATCAGTGTGTCTCCGGCCCAATGGGTGTCGTGAAACGAACCCACCAGGAATCACCGCTGTGCTCAATTGTGGTCCCCGAGGGGGAGTGTTCGTTGATCCGAATGCTTGAAGCGGTGGGTCGCTTCTCGAACGGCCCTAGTCGAATCGCAATAGGCCCAAGAGCAGTGTCGGAGCCGATGGTCAGGTCCATCCCGGTGGATGATCTGGTGAGTCGATAGTGCAGGAAGGCAGTAGTCACTTTTCCATCTCGCGCGGATAGGACTGGATATTTATTAACCGCGATCTCGCTCCAACCGTATGGCATTCTCGGGAATACCCTGACGCGATTCGGTTGGGTGTCATCGACTCCAACCACAATGCGAAAAGCCTTGATAATCTCTGCTTCCTGGACGCCATTACCCAAATCGCCGGCCGGATACCAGAAGTGCCCGGTTGGGTCAATTTGTACTCCCTCCGGCACGACAAACGATCCGATCTTGGGATCGTCTACCTGCTTTGCGGTCCAGTGCAGCATTTGCGTAGCGTCCTGCATTCGATCCAGCAGTAGAGCAGACTGCGTGACAAATCCCTGGCCATAGCCCATCGCCTGCCCATAAAACCCGAAGGGCCGATAGCTGTCGACTAGACGCTGATAGGTCGCTTCGTTTTGTTGACACCAGTCCGGGTTGCTGTCCTCAGGCGCAAACCCCCGATAATCTGCCGGGAAGATCACCGGCCCAAGTACCGTACTTTTGTTCGGCCATCCGGCAAAGTCCAAGGTCCAGACGCGGCCGTATTTCGGATCAATGGTAAGGTACCGGGCGGCGATGGCTGTCCGCATCTTCTCTGCGCGGTCCCGCCACGCTGCAGCAGATTGAGTCTCACCGATCGAGTCTGCCATTTGCGCCAGGCCCTGCAGGGCGTCCATGCACACGTAGTCGGCATAGACGGAATAGCCTTTGCCGGCAGCCGACTCGCCCGTGGTGTAAAGCACGCCGTTGGCCGCTCCCGATATCTCCGGATGATCGAACTGCCACGGAATCCAATCGCCAGCCGCCTTCACGTCGGCCCAATGCGCACGCAGCCATTCATCCCGGTCCGGCAGGCGCTGCCACAGCTTGTAGAGGAAGAGCGAGATCAGGCCGTGGCCATCATTCTCAAACGGCAATGCGGAATTCGGCTTGTTGATGACGCGGCTCCAGTGCGGAGGAAGAGATACGCCCTGGTATTTGAGCGAAGGGTTCTCTGCCCAGAGACGGGCTTCCCGCAGACTATAGTCCGCTGTGCGTGTGGCCTGGCTGATGAAGCCAAGCTCGGTCAGTTCCTGAAGGCTCCTCCCCAAGTCCCGCGACCAGGAATCGGCATAGTAGATTCCCCCGTTCGGTCGATAGGTGCCGAATTGCGGCCCGCCAAACAGCACTGAACCTTTGGTGGACGTATGGTAGGTCCCGTCGTCGTCGATCTTTGCCAGCATATCCTGCACATTTGCATAAAAGGCATTGGTGAGAATGTCGGCAACCATGTCGCCCTTGAATGAAACCTCCGGTCCCGAATATCCGGCCGGCACTGCAACCGGAACGGGGCCGCGAAACTCGTCATCACTGGAATAGAACGCGAGGCTAAGATCGTTCAATCGCCGCTGCGCACCGGCTTCATCCACACCACTTGGGCGCAGTGGCTTTTTGTTGGCAAATTCCTCAAACTCTGGCGTGAGGTGGCCGGCCGGAAGAGCAGTTGCACCCGCAATCTGATTTCCCTCGGCGGACTCTACCGTAATTCCGGAGACGACTACGCTTCCCTTCTTCTCCGCGGAATCCTCAACCTCGACGCTCACCAGCGGCACTGCTTTCGGTACGATGACCGCGACGTATTTGCCATCTTCCACCGGCGCTGCCGGAAAGAGATGCATCGACTGGCTGAAGGCATCGCGCAGGTGCGCATCGGTCGGGAAAGGGTCCGGGCACTGGTAGAAGGTCACCCCCCACCAAACACTCTCCCCCAAAACCAGGGGAAACACCTGCGTCGAGCCGTCGGCATAGTCCAAACGGATCTGGCCAAGGTTATCTCCGACGAAGTACCGGGCAGAATTGTCCCTCGGATCAGCCCATGCATGCACGTAGTTGGACTCCGTCATCCCGAGCAGGAAGATTCTCTTGACTCGGCTGCCAACCGTCACGCGGGTCGGACTTCCGGCCGGCGGCTGTTGCGCCGCTTCAAGAAAGGGGATACCGTATCGGTCCAGAATCTTAGGGGACGATGCCTGGCTGCCGGCAAGTGGCAAGCCGAAAAGCGCATCGTGAGCGCCCGCCGCGTTGACCTCTGCTTGCGCAAGGCACGTACGTTGACCGATGAGGAAGCAAATCACGACAGAAGAGACACAAATGAATCGCCTGAACATAAGACCTTTCATCGACCTGCCCCTGAAGCCGCCGGAGCCTGAAGCGGCTTCTAAGAGCATGGGCCACCCACGAGAAAATGATGATAGACACTCTGGCAACGGGCCGGTCTGCTGACCCAAGAGGGAGAACATTCGTCCCGATTCGGACTCAATCTATTATAATCTATTGTTGGTTGGATTGCAGTCTGGCGCTGACGGAAGTGTGGCGGAAGGCGGCACACCCCCGCCAATGCAGATCGCTGTCTGCATAGTCCTCGTTGCACTAAGACCGGTTGTTCTGGAGCAGTTGGCGAGCAGCACTGCCCCTCATGGGAGTCGTAAATGAAGCGCGTTCTATCGCTTTCAGTATTCCTCACATTTTTCGTCGCGACTTTTTCTCTGCCCGCATGGTGCCAGGCAAGGACGATCTGGGAGATTGGGAAATACGATCAGTCTGCCGCGGAGTTCAAGGCTAGCCAGAGCGCCCACGTGGTTTACCGGGTTGGCAAAAGCGATTGGGCGCAGGATTGGCCCGGTGAGCAACGGACCGGGTCTACTTACGAGATCCAATTCAATCTCGATGCTGCGCCGCAGGGCGCGTATCTTCTGAAGATTTCCTTGCTCACCGGTTACCTGAGAACGCCGGATATGCAAGTTGAAATCAATGGGCACAAGGGGACCTATTATGTGCGCTCCAAGCCGCTCTACACGGCTAACAGCGCGCTTTTGACCATTGAGCTGCCCGCAGAGTACATGGCCAAGGGCGAGAACAGCCTGGTCCTATCGCCGGTGAATACGCAGGCCGCCAATGCAGGAGCGGATGCGCCCGTTGAATCAATCCGTTACGACTTCATCGGCATGACGAACGATCCTCATGCGACGTATTCACGTCACGATGTTCGCGCCGACGTGGTTCCCACCGTCTTTTACCAGCAGAAAAAAGGCAGCCTGATTGAGTTAGTGGGTGCATACCTGAATTTCGGGCAGAAAAACTCCACGGGTCATGCAGTGCTCACATTGAATGGAAAAAGTTATAGCGCCGACGTCGCTGCCAGGAATGATTTTGGAGAGGAGCGCGTTGAATTCGAAGTACCGGAGTGGCAAGGGACCGCAGCGGCGACTTTGAGAGTTACTGCGGGGATCGAACGTAGCTTCAATTTGTCCTTAACCGCGGAGCGCAAGTGGACTCTCTTTGTTGTGCCGCACACGCACGTCGACATCGGGTATACGGATTACCAGGGAAAGGTGGCCGAAAATCAAGCAGAAACACTGGTGGAAGCGGCTGACCTGATTAAGAAATATCCCGACTTCCGGTTTGCGACGGATGGCTCGTGGAACTTGCAGCAATTGATGGAGACGCGGTCGCAACCGGAGCGCGATGAGATCCTTGGCCTAATCCGCTCGAACAAGATCGGCGTGCCCGCCGACTACTTCAATCTGTTGACCGGTTACGCATCGCTGGAGACGCTCTACCGCTCAATGTATTACACCAAGAGCCTGGCTCGCGAATATAACTTGCCTTTTGACTACGCCACGACAACCGATGTTCCCTCTTACACTGGCGCGTATCCCTCGGTGTTGGCGAGTGCGGGAATCAAGTACTGGGCGGCGGGTGCGAACCAGGATCGCGCGCCCGTCCTGGAGCATGAATTATGGAATGAAAAGTCGCCATTCTGGTGGGAGGGGCCAGACGGGAAGAAAGTCCTGTTTTGGTACTCGTGGGGTTATTCGGAGATACGGCGTTTCTTTACGCTCGATCCTACGAATGCACTGATCCATGAATCGCTGCCGCTGTTTCTTGCCTCGTATGACAAGCCCGCGTATAAGCCGGACGCCGTATTGATGTACGGGGCGCAAGATGAGAATACGGACTTGCGCCCCCAATTGGCGACGTTCGCCGCCGCGTGGAACCAATCGTATGCATATCCCAGGCTGCGATATTCCACGTTCGCTGATTTCTTCAACTATGTCGATCAGCATTACGGCGCTGAGCTGCCAACCTACAAGGGAGACATGGGCCCGTATTGGGAGGACGGCATCGGTTCTGACGCGGCCCCTGCGGCAGTAGATCGTCAAAACCAAAGCGATGCGCTGTCGTCGGAGATCGTCTCCACGGCGGCTCATCTGATGAACCCGGAGTTTCATCTGCCCAAGGCAGAAGCCGAAGATGCGTGGAACAATATTCTGCTATTCGCTGAGCACACGTGGGGAGCGGGCAATTCCATCTCACAACCCGACAGCGACGAGGCTGTGAAGCAGTTGGCGGCTAAGGACAATTATGCGACCCAGGCGCATTTTGAATTGGAAGACCTCACCAACCGCTCTCTTTACCAGTTAGCGCATCAGATTCAAATTCCGGGCAGAACCATCGTTGTCTTCAACGGACTGAATTGGAAGCGCGATGCTCTGATAGAAACCGACCTGCAAAGGAACGAGGAGCTCGTCGATCTGACCACCCATCAGAAGGTCCCTTTCGAGGTTATGTCGGATAGAGAAGGGTTTATCCATGTCCGGTATCTGGCCAGCGACCTGCCTCCGGTAGGGTACAGGTGTTTTCAAGTTCGCACTGTGTCCACTCCTACGCCAAAGGCCTCGCCGCTTGAGTCGAATCCTGTCATCGAAAACAAGTATTACCGGATTACGGTCGATGCCCCGAGCGGCGCAATCCAGAGCATATTCGACAAGGAGTTGCAGCGGGAGTTGGTCGATAACGCCAGTCCGTATCGATTTGGCCAGTATCTATACGTGACTGGAGGCGGGGGAACTCGGATGATCCATCCCCCAAAAACGCTGCCCGTCGCGGAGTTGGTAGTCCATCCCGCAACCGAGGGTGAGTATTTAGGCGTCGAGAAAACGCCCTGGGGCTACTCCATCAAATTGCGCAGCTCCGATGTGAATACGCCTGACATCGGCCTGGAACTTCTCCTCTTTGACAATGAGAAGAAGATCGAGTTTCGCTACACGGTGGAGAAATCGTATACCACCGCGAAGGAGGGGGTGTACTTTGCCTTTCCTGCCGCAGTGGAATCTCCGAGGTTTGAATATGCCACACAGCAGGGTTGGGTCGATCCGTCGCGCGATATGCTGAAAGGCGCGAGCCTGGAGTGGTTCAGCGTTCAGAAGTGGATGGCAGTGCATAATTCCAACCTGGCTGTAGATGTTGTTCCCGTGGATGCGTCGCTCGCAAGCTTTGGGGACATTAACCGCGGAGAATGGACGGAGGAGTTTCAGCCAAAGACTTCCACGATTTTCTCTTATGCCATGAACAACTACTGGCACACCAACTACCGTGCAGGACAGGGCGGTACCTTTACGTTTCGGTATGTAATGACAAGCGCGGAACGCCTTGATCCAGCCACGCTTACGCGCATGGGGTGGGAGAGCATGGAGGCGCCGGCCGTCGACGTGGTCGCCAATCAGGATAAGGCTGGTAATCCAAACGAGCCCTTGCCGGCAGAAGGAACAAGTTTTCTTGAAATCAACGCCCCGAATGTTGCGCTTGTCACCTGGAAGCTGGCGGAGGATGGTAACGGAACCATCCTGCGTTTGCAGGAAACAGCAGGCCAGGCCAGCGAAGTCACTGTCCGCCTGCCGCGCACAAACATTCATTCCGCCAGCCTCTGCAATGCGGTGGAGGACAAACTGCGCGACCTGGACGTCGCGGGCAACCTGATCCGCTTAACGATTCATCCTCACGAAGTGTTAACCGTTCGCTTGACCCCGTAACTCGTTGCCTTGCTACTTTCTCTTGACAATCACCTCAACGGTATTTGGAGGAATCGTCAGTTTGACCGGCAAGGTTGCTCTCCGGTCTGCCTCGAATGGCGTTGCAATGGTAACTTCGCCGCCGAAACCATCCAGATGGACTTCTGCCGATTCCGGTCCAGTGCCGAAGTTCACAACGACGCAGGCGCGTCCTTGGCTGTTTGGCTGCAGCGGATCAAAAACGGAGTATCGGATATCCGGATCTCCCGTGACGGTCGCGCCCATGGTGTCGTTGAAGCGCCCGAAGAAGAGCAGATCTGCATACTGTTTGCGAATCCGGATCAGTTCGCTGACGTATCGGGCGAGGGGCCGCGTGGTTGGCTCGTCTACGGACGCGGTATAGTGGCGGGGCGACAGGTCCCACACGAATCCGTAACGCATGCCGTTGTTCATCTGGTGGTAGTCGCCTGGAGTTTCGCCGAAGAGTGTCGCGGTCCACTCCGGAAAGGTGTAGCGCAGCACCGGCGATCCGATGTCGATGCTTCCCATTCGCATGTAGGAGACGTCGACATATGGGAGCGACCGATCGAACCACACCTCACCAGCCAGAGAGAAATCGGGTTTGATGGCCCGCGCGCCGGAGAGCAACTCCTTAAATGTTTCAAGGATTCCTGGCACGAGCGATTCGTCGGGAGAAACGGCAAGCTGTTTGTTGAAGTCAAGCACGCCTGACCCGTTTGACTTGTCCAGTTGAAATCCGTCCGCGCCATCACGGACGAGTTCGAGATACTGATCCATAAGGAACTTTCTGAATTCGGGATGCGCAGGGCTTACCAGCGTCATGTTTGATCGCGCCAGGCCGGCCCGCCCGCTGATGGTCCCTTCGCCCCATCCGAATAAAGTCCAGTCCGGAGCAAACAGGCCGTCCACCGTATATTGCTTGAGCTTGTCTTGAAAGAGCGGCGTGGCTGTATCCGCTACATCCACATTGGCAAAAATGAGTGGATGGACGCCCATGGCGCGCATATCGGCGAGGGCCTTGCGAAACTCTTCCGGAGTTCCCAGACGCGGATTGGGCCGGTATTGCGGGTATCCGCGATCGATCCCTCCCATGTCCCAACCAAGAATTTCAAAGGTAGTGATTCCGTATTTCTTGGCGTCGGCAGCCAGCTTGGGCAACTCATCAAAGCGATGCAGAACTACGTCTTCGGCGTTGGAGAGAATGATGGATTGCCACGCATTTTCCTTCCGCAGCCAATCCGGTGAGCGTTGAACCGTAAAGTGCTGGTCGAACCACGAACGATATATTCTGCTGGCTTCGTGCCAGTCACCCTTGTGGACTTCGATGGCGACAGGGCCCGACGTAAATGTTCCACGGCTGGAGTACGGGAGGTTCACCCATCCCATGGTCATACCAACGGGTTCTCCCGGGGGAAGTTCGGAAGGCAAAGGCCAGTCATCCTTGGGATCCGAACCTTTGGAAAAGGGGCGCAGTTCCATGTTCAGCAGCATCAAGCGAGTTTCTTTATCCTGGTTGGCGTAGTAATACCCGATACCGGCTTTCCGGTTATAGATGTCAATCCAGCCCATCGACATGGCTCCCGGATAAGTGAAGGTCATGGCGTCGTAGGGTATGCCAAAATTACCGCCGCGAACGCCTCCGCGGAAGCGAGTGAATAGCGCCGGCGAAGAATTGTCGTTCGCGCCGGGAACCATCGACTCCGTGTCCATCCGGTCGCCAATGCCTTTTTGCCCGCCAATGATGCCGTACATCACCTCGGCGAGCTTGCGGTCCGTAGGGTTGTCAACCTCGATTGAGAAGTGAACCTGGCCATCAACAGCCTGAATTCGGTAGCGCACCTTGATCGGAATCGTTTCACGATCGTTTCGCAGCGTGTCGTAGGAGCAAAGAACGCCATCCGGCGCCGGCTCAATGCGGCTCACCTTCTGATCCCGGCTATTGAAGTAGTTGGCCTGATAGTTGTCCTGCGGAACCAGAATGCGGAAGTTCTCGCCCAGGCGCGGCTCACCAATGATCTCCAGGTTCGGACTCTTCCAGCGCAGACCGATCAAGTCTCCGGTTGCTTCCGATAGGCGGAGCGTGGCGACCGGGGTTTCGACAGTGCGAACCTGGGCCGAGGCGGAAAGTGAAAGAACAGCGCCCGCGGCCGCCAGAAGAAGACCGACAGTTCTGCGTCTCGGAAATGCCGATTCCCTGTGATTCATCGCGCACGCCTCCTTGGGCATGATTCAGTTTGGTGAGGCCTCTTCCTGGTGAGCCTTTAGCGGATGTCGACCCGGCATTCAGTTAATGCCGCATAATTGGTTATAATCGATTGTTCTGGCGGCGCCCGCATTTCCCTCTCATATTCTGTGGATATGTTTTTTGAGGAGACTATGAATCGACGTTCTGTATTGAAAGGTCTGGGTTTTACGACAGGGCTTGCGTTGACTTCCAATGCGTTTGAACTAAAAGGCTTATCCTCAAAGGCAATTGATCAAGCTGCCGCATTGGGCAGCGTAGCGCCAGCCCCAACCGGAGTCCGGCTGATCGAAACGCCGTTGGCGACCTTGCGAATCTCTGAGCAGACCGGGGATCTGGTCGGCTTGCGTTGGAAGGACCCGGATCTTGAAGTAATCCAGGAGCCGCGCCTTGGCGAGAACTTCCGCCTGCTGGTGCCAAAGGCAGGCTACCAGGCTGCCTATTTCAATAGCCGAGACCAAAAGGTCAGCCACATCGAAGCAACGCCGGATGGAGTTCTTTGTACCTACGAATCACTTCGCCGTGAAGGCTCCGGCGAAAACGATCCAGAGACACTTCCCTTCCGGGTGCGCTATCGAATTCGTGTAGTGGATCGCCAGGTGTTGTTTTCAATCGAGGTGGACAACCCTACGGACCGCAAGCTCGCCGAGGTTATGTATGGGATCGTCGGAGGACAACAAGGGATCGGCAATCGTCTTGATACAGAATCAATGGTTCCAGGCTCGAGCGCAAATGCCGCTCCCGGGCTCTTTTCCAGGTTCCATGGTGGCGGGTACGGCGGCGGCAACCTGGGCATACGTTACGATGCCGCCGGTTTCAGCTACCCCGGAAACATGTCCATGGGTTGGATGGATGTGTTCAATCGAAAAGCCGACGTCGGATACTACTACGCGAACCAGGACCCTGAAACCCGGCTTACTCTGCTTTATGTCGAGATGCGTCCCTTTGCGAAGGGTGCATCGGTAAAGGACAGTTGGCCTTCGCTCGACGAGGTTGCTGGGAAGCCACTGGGCTTGACCATGGGCTGGGTGAATTTCCCTTACGCGGGCAAGGGCACATTCGCGGCGGGTCCAGTCGCACTGCAAGTTCACAAAGGCGATGAACGCGTCGCCAGTGGAATTTACCGTTCGTGGTTCGACCAGCACTTTCCCATCACGCGCCCGCGGAGTTGGCTGCGCCAGGAGAACGCGTGGCAGTCCATTATCTTGTCGAACAGCGAAGATGTGGTTGTCCATCGCTTCGGCGAGTTACCCAAGCTTGCGGCCGATGCAAAGAAATATGACATAACCACGTTTGAAATCCTTGGCTGGGACATGGGCGGGATCGACCGGGGATACCCGCAATACGAGCCCAATCCGCGGTTGGGTACTCCGGAAGAGTTCCGCAAGGCCCTTGCTGACATGCGAGCACTCGGAGTTCATCCACTGATCTTTTCCAATATCCAGTTTGCGGATACCGCCACCCAGGCCTACCGGGACTCGCTGAGGCGGTACGCGGTCGAAGGCCGCTGGGCGCCGGACTTGCACATGAACGGATGGGGCGAAGGAACAATCAGTGCTCGCGCCGGCTTGACGCAATCGAACATGACCTTGATCAGCCCATCCCATCCGGAGTTTCGGGAATACCTGATGGACCAGTACCTTCAGCTTGTGAGGGATGGCGCAGATGGCTTCCAGTTCGACAAAACTAACATTCTGGCCGTTCTCGATTTCAACTCGCAACTCCCTGTTTCGCCGGATAAGTCACTCTGCCAAGGGCTTCTCGAAACATTTCAGGAATTGATCAAGAAGGGGCGCGCCATCAACCCGGATGTTTCCATTGCTTCGGAGATTTGGTTCGATCGTGCATTGCCTTACGTCGATGTTTCTTACATGCGTATGGGCAACATCGATATGGGCTCTTCCATTTTCCGCTATACGTTTCCGGAATGGACCGCGACAATCTTCGGTGAGAGCCCTGGCGACTTCAATCCGATGAACAACGGGATGAGATACGGGCTGGTCTGGGCCCTGGCGCCGAACCACTACAACGACTCTGTGGATGAGCCGCTAACTCAACCCCTCGCCCGCTATGTCAAGGAGTTGATCAGGATACGCAAGAAGTATGCGGACCTGCTCTTTTATGGGCGCTTCAACGACACGATGGGAGCCACGGTCCGAGGCGGCGAATACGTCCGTTATTCCGTCTTCAAACCGTTCAAGCCCAACGAGCAAGGCCGAGCGTGTGTCGTCGTAAATTTCGGCGATGCGCCGGATTCGGTGGAAGTCAATCTGGAGGGCGTAAACGGGGAGGTGGTCGTTGCCGCTCCCTATCAACCGGATCGCACTGCGGTATTGCCGCTGCGTATCTCAGTTCCCGCACATCAGCTTGTCGTGATTGTGAAGTCATGATCGCCGGTTCAGAATCCGGCATCCGGGCTTGGCTATGCGCCTCGATGAGTCATAAAGTCTTGACGATTAGTTCGGCAGTGAGGACCCCCAATGCATTCCTGTTTAGGCTTGGCGATCATCGTATGAGGGTATGCCGGCCCGTGCGCTTGACAATCGCGATCACGCTTTCTACAGTCACGACTAGTTTGCCGCAACCGATATCCAGAACACTGAGTCGCTCCGCATGACAGAATCCCGCTCCAAACGAACGCGCGAGCGATTCTCGTTGCCGCCTGCGCCCCCGGCCGAGACCGGCGCGGTCAAAGTCTGGAGAGAGCCGGTTACGATCCCCACTTACATGCCCGCCTCCGCGGAGACGCTGCCGATGTTCCTCGAGAACCGCGTCTACCAAGGCTCAAGCGGCAAAGTCTATCCGCTGCCGGTGATTGAGCGCATCGCGTCGGAGCCATGCGATCGCGACTGGGAGGCGATTCATCTTGAGAATGAATTCCTGCGCGTGATGGTGCTGCCGCAGATCGGCGGCCGCATCCATATCGGGTTGGACAAAACGAACGGCTACGATTTTTTCTATCGCCAGAGCGTGATTAAGCCGGCACTGGTGGGCCTCGCAGGGCCATGGATCTCCGGCGGCGTGGAGTTCAATTGGCCGCAGCATCATCGACCCGCAACGTTCATGCCGGCGGAGGTCTCGATCGAGCGCCACACCGACGGTTCAGCCACGGTGTGGTGCAGCCAGCACGATCCGATCTCGCACATGAAGGGTATGCATGGGGTATGCCTGCATCCGGGCAAGGCGCTGATCGAACTCAAGGCACGACTGTATAACCGCACGGAAGAGGTACAGACCTTTTTGTGGTGGGCAAACGTTGCGACGCGCGTGCATGAGCGCTACCAGTCGTTCTTTCCGCCGGACGTACGCTTCGTCGCGGACCACGCCAAACGCGCAGTCACCTCGTTCCCGCGCAGCGATCGAGCGTACTACGGCGTCGACTATCCTGCGCGGGCTGCCCACGGCGTTTCAGAAGAGGAGCAGCCCCGGTGCTTCCGGCCTGACGGCTCCTATCCTCCAGACGACCTCAGTTGGTACGCCAACATCCCGGTGCCGACGAGCTACATGATCGCGAGTACCGCGGAGGATTTCTTTGGCGGCTACGATCACGCAGCGCAGGCCGGCGTCGTCCATATCGCCAATCACCACATCGCTCCCGGCAAGAAGCAGTGGACCTGGGGCAATCACGAGTTTGGCTACAACTGGGACCGCTGCCTCACTGACGATGATGGACCCTACATCGAGTTGATGGCAGGCGTGTACACCGATAACCAGCCCGATTTTTCATTCCTTGCGCCCGGCGAAACGAGGACGTTCAGCCAGTTCTGGTACCCGATCCGCAGCATCGGTGTGCCGCAAGCTGCGACTCTGCGGGCTGCGATGAGCTTTCGCGTCGAGGTTGACACGGTCAATATAGGCGTTTGCGTCACGAGCGACTTGATTGGAGCACAGTTATTCCTGCGTAAGGAAGGAACCGTGATTGCAGAATGGATCGAAGACATTCTTGTTGCCGAGCCACTAATGGCTTCGTTTCCGCTGCCTGCCGGAGCTTCTGAAGAGAACCTTTCCGTAACCCTCAGACACGGCGAATTAGCTATTCTTTCCTACGCGCCGGGAGAAGTTGTTTCCGCGCCTGCTCCGGAAGCTGCAACCGAACCGCCTCCGCCGGAAGAGATCGCGAGCAACGACGAACTCTACCTCACGGGTCTGCACCTCGAGCAGTATCGCCATGCGACGCGCAACCCGGAACCTTACTGGCGCGAAGGGATTCGTCGCGATCCGGGCGACGCTCGCTGCAACACCGCGCTCGGCGTGTGGCGCCTGAGGCGCGGCGAGTTTACCCAAGCCGAGGCGCACCTGCGCACTGCTATTGCGCGTCTCACGCAACGTAATCCAAACCCCTACGACGGCGAGGCATACTATCAACTCGGTGTTGTACTGGGCTATCGACGCCGCTTTGACGAGGCCTACGCCGCGTTCTACAAGTCCACTTGGAATGCCGCGTGGCAGGCGCCTGCATATCGCGCTCTTGCGGAACTTGATGCGCGAGCTGCACGCTGGCAGCAGTGTCTCGATCACGTCAACCGCAGCCTTCGCGTCGATGCCGACAACATGAACGCGCAGGCTGTGCGAGCGCTTTCGCTGCGCCGCCTGGATCGAGATGCCGAAGCGCAAGCTCAACTGTCCGGAGCGCTGCAACTCGATCCATTGCATGCGTGGAGTCGCCATCTGCGTTCGGGCGCGCTGCCATGCAGTGGCCAGGATCGCCTCGATCTCGCGTACGACTACGAGCGCTGCGGGCTGCTCGCAGAGGCCATTGAGGTGCTGAATGCTCCCGCGTTCGCCGCTGAAAACGACGGCGCTGCCGCTATGCGTCACTACACGCGTGCTGTGCTCCTCGGCGAAGTTGGTGAGCGCGACGCCAGTGGGCGGGCCTATGCCGAAGCCGCTGCGCTTCCCGTTGCGTACGTGTTTCCCAACCGCATCGAAGAGATGCTCGTCCTCGAGGCGGCCATTGCTGCCAATCCGGGCGACGCGCGCGCACCGCTCTACCTCGGCAATTTCCTCTATGATCGGCGGCGTCATGCAAAGGCAATCGTGGAGTGGGAGCGAGCGGCCGCGCTTGATCCTGCTTGCGTAGCAGCGCAACGCAACCTGGGCATCGCATACTTCAATGTCCAGCACGACACCGATGCCGCGCTTAAGGCCTTCGACCGCGCGTTCGCCTCTGACCCGGCCAGCCCGCGTCTTCTCTTTGAACGTGACCAACTCTGGAAGCGCACCGGCGTTGCGCCCGCCACACGCCTCGCTGAACTAATGCGCCACCCCGGTCTTCCCGCACAGCGCGACGACCTCTCCGTCGAACTCGCCGCGCTTTTCAATCATACGGGCCAGCCGCAGCAGGCGCTCAATCTACTGCTCAGCCGGCAGTTTCAACCATGGGAGGGCGGGGAAGGCCTGGTGCTTGCGCAGTTCGTTCGCGCCAGTATTCTGCTTGCGCAACATGCCCTTGCGCACAGCGAGGCACGGCGCGCCCGCGGCCTGCTTAGCGCTGCGCTCGACCCACCTCACTCGCTGGGAGAGTCCTATCACCTGCTTGCCAGTCAGAGCGAACCGCTTTACTGGCTCGGACTGGCCACGGCCGCTGATGGCGATGCTGCCGAAGCCCGCCGGCTCTGGCAGCGTGGTGCACGTAGCCTGGCTGACTTCCAGCAAATGGCGGTCGCGGAGATTTCCGCAAACACTTACTGGGTTGCCGCCTGCCTTGACGCCCTCGGCGAACGTGAGGCCGCTACAGCGCTCTTCCACAAGATCCATGCGTTTGCCCTGCCGCTTGAGCATCAGCGTCCGGTCGTCGACTACTTTGCAACATCACTACCCACAATGCTTCTCTTTGACGAGGACCTCGTGCTGCGCAATCGGATCCAATCGCTTTTCCTGCGCGCCCAGGCTGCGCTAGGACTTCATCGGCACGAAGCAGCGGAAGCTCTCACCCGCGAAGTGCTCACCCTGGACCCCAGCCACACGGGAGCCGCCGATCTTCTCCATCGACTCATCCAGCAAGCCGCGCCACCCGCGCACGGAGTGCACTAAATGGCGGTCCCCTTGCCCGTATCTGTCACACGCTCGGTCGTTCCCGTTCCGTTTCGTCCCATCTACACAGGAGTAATTGCGTTTGTCGCCGCGCTGGGCGGCCTGCTCTTTGGATATGACTGGGTCGTCATTGGCGGCGCCAAGCCGTTCTACGAGGTCTTCTTCCACCTAACTTCCGCGCCAAACTCTGACCAGCTGATTGGTTGGGCGACAAGTTGTGCGCTAGTCGGCTGCCTGCTCGGATCGGCAGCCGCCGGAGCCTTCAGCGACCGCTTCGGCCGCCGCCCGGTTCTGCTCGCCTCGGCGGTGTTATTCGCGGTTTCATCTATCCTCACAGGCTGGGCGCATGTGTTTTCGAGCTTCATCGTATGGCGCATCGCGGGCGGTATCGCGATAGGCCTGGCATCTAACGTCTCGCCGATCTACATCTCCGAGATCAGCCCGCCGCACTGGCGCGGCCGCCTGGTCAGCCTCAACCAACTCGCACTTGTCGTGGGCATTCTGCTCGCGCAGATCGTCGACTGGCGCATAGCCGTCTTCGGTGGAGCATCCAACACCGCAGCCGTGCTCGCGTGGAATTCGTGGGCCGTGCAATACGGCTGGCGCTGGATGTTCACAGCAGTCGCGATTCCCTCCGCCGTATTCCTGATCACGGCGCTGCTGGTGCCCGAAAGCCCTCGCTGGCTGATCGCCCGTGGCCACATACCGGCTGCGCGGCGCGTGCTTACCCGGCTAGCCGACACCGCTTACGCCGATCGTGAAGTCCTCGCAGTCCAGGCGTCCATCGCCAGCGAGTCGCAACTCGCCAAGGCCAGCGTGCTGGAGTTGCTTTCGCCCGCGTTGCGCCGCCCGCTGCTGATTGGCATCACACTCGCCGTCCTGCAGCAGTGGAGCGGCATCAACGTTCTCTTCAACTATGCCCAGGAGGTCTACCGCGATGCCGGCTACGGAGTCGGAGACATCCTGTTCAATATCGTCATTACCGGCACGATCAACCTGCTGTTTACGCTGCTCGCGATGATGCTGGTCGATCGCATCGGCCGCCGTTCGCTGATGCTCTTCGGCTGCCTCGGCGTCGGGGTGGCCCACCTGCTGGTCGCGCTCGCGTACCATCTCCATCTGCATGGGCTGCCCGTGCTCATCTTCACCCTCTGCGCTATCGCGTGCTACGCCATGTCGCTTGCACCGGTCACCTGGGTCATCATCTCGGAAATCTTCCCCAACCGCATCCGCGGCATCGGAGTCTCGGCCGCTGTTTCGGCGCTGTGGGCCGCATCGTTCATCCTCGTCTACACCTTCCCCTGGATGAACCGCGTACTTGGCTCATCCGGCACGTTTGTCACGTATGGGATTGTCTGTCTCGCCGGCTTCTTTTTCGTGAAGACGTCCGTGCCCGAGACCGGCGGCAAAAGCCTGGAGGAGATCCAGGAGTTCGTAGCCATCTAACTAATTGCAGGAAGGGAGCGTTTGCGTTGAATGGTATCGTACTTCGGGTCAATCATTTACGATGTCATTCGATGCTGAATAAGCTTAACTTCGGCCGTCCTGCTGTATTTGGATATGGGATTACTTGGCCACAAATTTATGGGAGGGGCTGGGGATACGATGCGGACCAACAAGCTCATAAAACAATCACGATCTTCAACCATCAGAGCAGGCCACGTGACTTGGTAAACATGATTGACAACAGGGCCAAGGCGAAGCGAGCATGGCGCGATGGCGTGCTCAGATTGAGCAAAGGGACGGTGTGATCAGGTCGGACACGGAGAAGAATGAAAAGGAACGGTTGCGGTGGGCGGCCGCGGTCGTGCGGATGCGTTCGCTCGAAATGGTCCATCATGCGAAGGTTGGGCACCCAGGTGGCGACCTTTCTTCGGCCGACGTGCTGGTGACCCTCTATCTGGCGGTGATGCGGTTTGATGCCGCCAATCCGCAATGGACAAATCGGGACCGCTTCATTATGAGCAAGGGGCACTGCTCGGCCTCGTTGTATGCCACCCTGGCACAGGCGGGGCTCATTTCTGCCGAATTGCTCGACACGTTCATGGACCCCCTATCGATGCTGAACGGACATCCGGATCGGAACAAGGTGCCCGGCGTCGAGGCCAATACAGGCCCGCTCGGACACGGACTGCCGATTGCCGTTGGGTGCGCGCTCGCAGCTAAGATGCAGGGCTCTTTATGGCGTGTATTCGTTCTGACCGGCGACGGCGAGTTACAGGAAGGCAGCAACTGGGAGGCAGCAATGACAGCCGCCACCTATCGCCTGGACAACCTTATGTTGATTGTCGACCGAAACCGCATTCAGCAGGGCGATTTCACCGAGAAGACCATTCGAATGGACCCGCTGCCAGAGAAGTGGATGGCTTTCGGATGGAGCGTAGTTGAGGTAGACGGACACGATCAGGATGCGCTACGACAAGTGCTCGGAGGAGGGCCAGTGGAGGCCGGCAAGCCCACGTGTGTCATCGCGAACACCGTGAAGGGACGCGGCGTTTCCTTTATGGAGAATAAGCCGGAATGGCACCATGGCGTTCCCACCAAGGCACAGTTGGATGCAGCACGGGAAGAACTGCTGGGAGCATGGCGATGAGTGTCGAAGAAACCATCGAGGCGGGCCTGCACGATTGCCGCGACGTCTTTGCTTCGACACTTGTGGAGATGGCGGGTGCGGACGAGCGGATCGCTGCAGTTGTCAACGATTCCGTGAATTCCACGAAGCTAAAGGGATTCCGCAACAGGTTTCCTCACCGGTTTGTGAACGTCGGCATCGCCGAGCAGAATATGGTTGGTGTGGGCGCAGGGTTGGCCAACGGCGGCATGATTCCGTTTGTCTGCGGAGCCTCTTGCTTTCTCACCGCGCGTGCGATGGAGCAGGTGAAGGTCGATCTGGGGTATGCACGCAACAACGTAAAACTGTGCGGGATGTCGAGCGGCATGGCGTACGGCGAACTCGGGCCGACGCATCATTCCATCGAGGATCTCGCCTGGACGCGGGTGATTCCCAACCTTACCGTGATTGTGCCGGCAGATCCAATCGAAACCCGGGCGGCCATGCTGTGGGCGAGGGATCATCAAGGTCCCGTCTTCCTGCGTCTCAGCCGATTGCCAGTGCCTATCCTGTTGGACGACAAGTACGTCTTCCGGCCGGGATACGCGAAGGTCCTGCGGGAAGGCTCCGACGTGACGCTGGTGGCCAATGGAGTTCTCGTATGCCGCGCGCTTGAAGCCGCCGGGAAGTTGGCCGAGCGTGGCATCTCCGCGCGCGTGCTCAACGCTTCGAGCATGGCCCCATTCGATCGGGAGGCGATCGTGCGGGCAGCTCGCGAGACACGTGGCATCGTTACCGTTGAAGAGGCGTCCGTATACGGAGGGCTTGGCGGCGCGGTTGCAGAGATAGTCGCGACCGAGCATCCGACAAGAATGAAGATCCTTGGCGTCCCCGGAGTCTTCGCTCCAACCGGCTCGGCGGAGTTCCTGCTCGACCACTTTGGACTGACCGCGAACGGGATCGAGACAGCAGCGATCGAGTTGCTCAATGGAGTCGCCAGAGTATGATTCTCGCGATCGATCAGGGCACGACCAACACCAAGGCTGTCCTGGTCGATCGCGAGGGCCAACCGCGTTCGCGCGCCTCCGTGCGTATGAACATATCGACGCCGCGTTCGAATTGGGTGGAGCAGAATCCCGACGAGATTTGGCGAAGTGTAACGCAAGCGGTAGAGGAATGCACTCGTCTGTCGCCCGGAGTGAAGATTGACGGGGTCGCAATCTCGAACCAGCGGGAGACCGTCGTTGTGTGGGATCGCAAGACCGGAAGGGCGCTGGCGCCGGCGGTTGTATGGCAATGTCGACGATCCGAGGCGATCTGCGAGAGACTCCGCGCAGAAGGTCTGGAAGCCGAACTGCTCGCGCGCACGGGACTAGGAATCGACACGCTCTTTTCTGCGAGCAAGATCAGTTGGTTGTTGGAGAATATACCCGGCCTTCGCGCAAAAGCGGATGCAGGGCAAGTATGCTTCGGAACAGTCGACAGTTGGCTGATCTCCAAACTTACCTGCGGAGCGGTTCATGCGTGCGACGCCAGCAATGCCTCGCGAACCCAGTTGCTAAATCTAGCCAGGTGCGACTGGGATGAAAACTTGCTGGAGATCTTCGGTGTCCCCCGAAGTGCATTACCGACGGTCCGCGATTCCAGTTGTATCTTTGGCGAATGTGCCTGCGTGGAGGGACTGGAGGGCGTTCCGATTGTGAGCGCAATGGGGGATTCGCACGCCGCCATGGCCGGACATGGATCGTATGCCCCAGGCACGGTCAAGGCAACCTACGGGACCGGTTCGTCGCTGATGACCTTGCTGCACGGCCTCAAAGACGCACAGCGCCAGGTCGCAACCACGATTGCCTGGTCGCTCGGTGGCGTAAGTCAATACGCGCTCGAAGGAAACATCGCGATGACCGGGGCGGGCGTGGCGTGGGTCGGCGAATTCCTCGGTATGCATGAGCCGGTTGCAGGAGCAGTCAAGCTGGCGGAGTCAGTGGCGAGCAGCGAGGGCGTCTACTTTGTACCTGCGATGAGTGGACTGGGCGCTCCCTATTGGGACGGAAATGCCAAAGGGATGATCGGCGGTCTCACCCGAACCAGCTGCGCGGCACATCTTGCGCGAGCCGCCGTCGAGGCGATCGCATATCAGGTTCGCGACGTGTTCGATGCGATGTCGTCTGCCGCTGCGTGCGATCTGCCGGCACTGTGTGTGGATGGCGCGGCAACGCGGAACGCGAGCCTGATGCAGTTCCAGGCAGACGTCCTACAGAAGCCGGTGCTCCGCTCCGGATGCGAGGATCTGTCTGCGTTGGGCGCTGCGTGGTTTGGGGGATTGGCGCTGGGATGGTGGAAATCGACCGCTGAACTTGAACGCCTGCCGCAGGCGACCCGGGCCTTCACTCCATGCCGGCCGGCAACCGAGATGGATCAGTTGTATGCGGGTTGGCACGTAGCGGTCGCTCGGGCTCGTCTGCAGGGCCCTCCCGGAGGCGCGCGGAAATGAATGACCCACGCGTTGGGGGAGATGATGTCGTGCTCGAGTCGCGGGGCGTGACCAAGCGATATGGTGCGACAGCGGCGCTGGAAAATGTCACATTTCGTGTGCGGCGCGGTGCAGTCAACGTGTTGATAGGGGAGAACGGCGCCGGCAAATCAACTCTCATGCGTCTGCTTGCGGGAGTCGAGCAACCAACCTCCGGCGAGATATGGAAGGATGGAAGACAGCTGCAGATGCGTTCCCCACGAGATGCTGCCGCGGCCAGCATTGCAATTGTGCACCAGGATCTTGCAGTGTTGGAGAATCTCAACCTGGCAGAGAACATCTTCGCAGGACGCGAGCTGCTTCAGTCGGTATTGTTCGTCGATCGCCACGCAGAGGAGACTCGCGGCGCCGCTGCTTTGCGTGAGTTGCGCAAGCCTCTCGACATGCGGTGCGCCGCCGGCGATCTCTCGCTCGGCAACCGTCAGGTGGTCGAGGTGGCGCGGTCCCTGGTGTGCGGTGCCCAAGTCTTAATTCTCGACGAGCCTACCTCCGCCTTGAGCGCAGCCGAATCAGCAAGCCTATTTCGCGTAATCGAGGATCTGAAGCAGCGCGGTGTTGCAATCGTATATATTTCGCACCGGCTGAACGAACTACTGCACCTCGGAGATTTCTTCACCGTCCTGCGCGATGGCTGCGTGGTCGGCGAGGGCATTCGTGGCAGTGTGGATCGTCGGTGGATTGTCGAGCGGATGAGTGGGCGGGACACCGATGGAGAGATCATTGACGGCTCTTCGGCCGCATTCGCAAATAACCGATCGTTGCTCGAAGTCTCTGGGCTACGCTCCGGCCTTGCCGGACAGTCTGCGAAGGAGGGCTTGAATCTTCAGGTTCGAGCAGGTGAGATCGTAGGGATATATGGGCTGCTCGGAGCGGGGAGGACAGAGTTTCTGGAGGCGATTGCGGGACTTCGGAGAATCGACTCTGGAGAGGTGCGGTTGGGAGGAAAGAGAATCTCGGTGCGGTCGGTGGGGGATGCTCTGGCCGCTGGAATCGCGCTGGTTCCGGAGGATCGGCAAAGAGATGGCCTCGTGCCGGAGCTTTCGATCAGCGGCAACATAAGCCTCTCTTCAGTTGGATCCTTCGCACGCTGTGGATGGGTTCGGCGGAGCGCAGAGGCAGCCAGAGTTCAAGAGGTTGCGGGACAGATGCAAATCACGGCACACGATCTGGAACTCCCGGTGACAACGCTGAGCGGAGGGAATCAACAGAAGGTAGTATTGGCGCGATGCCTCATGAGGAATCCAAGGGTGCTCTTGCTGGATGAACCAACCCGGGGGGTTGACGTCGGGGCAAAGGCCGAAATCTACCGGACGCTGCGCGCACTTGCCTCTGGCGGCCTGACAATTGTGTTCGCGACATCGGAGATCGAAGAGGCTCGGGTTCTTGCAGACCGAATTCTGGTGCTGACTCAGGGGAGCTTTGTCGCTGAGTTCCTGCGCTCGGAAGCAACCGACGCCGCCCTCTTCGCCGCGGCATGCCCAACGCTGGAGGCGGCAGGATGAGCGTCCCAAATCAGAGTAGGTTCGCAGCGACTGTTCTGCTTCTGCTGAAGTTGAGGGCGGTGCTGGTGCTCGCTATTCTACTGGTGGCGTTCTCCATTCTGAGCCCTAGCTTTCTGACCGTAAATAATCTTTCCATCCTCGCAAAGCATGTGGCGATCAGTGCAATTCTTGCGGTTGGAATGACCTTCGTCATTCTTGCCGGCGGAATCGATCTGTCAGTTGGATCCGTGGCGGGTCTGGCGGGAATGGTGGCCGGAGGACTGCTTACGGTAGGCATCGGCGGCCATACCACCGGAGCCGTTGCAGCAATAGCAATCGCGCTGCTCGTCAGTGCTGCGGTGGGGCTGCTGAATGGGCTCTTGGTATCGCAACTTGCGGTGGCGCCGTTCATCGCCACGCTCGGAACGCTGTACATCGCCCGGGGCGCGGCATTGCTTCTGTCCCAGGGGAAGACATTTCCCAATCTTGCCGAAACGGCCACGCGGGGCAGCACGGGCTTCAGCATACTCGGTCAGAGTTTTGTGTTGGGTGTTCCCTTGCCTGTCTGGCTTATGGTTGCGATTGCCGCAGTAGCGGTGGTTGTAGCAAAGCGCACGCCGTTTGGCAGGCATGTATACGCCGTTGGCGGGAATGAGCGAGCGGCACGCTTGGCCGGCATCCGGGTGGAGCGGGTGAAGTTGCTGACGTACTGCTTTTGCAGTTTGTGCGCGGGGCTGGTGGGATTGATCATTGCATCGCAGCTTGAATCGGCGCATCCAGCCACCGGAGAGACGTTCGAGTTGAACGCGATTGCTGCTGTCGTGCTTGGCGGAACCTCTCTGATGGGCGGTCGCGGTTCGATCGGCGGTTCGATCATCGGGGCTTTCGTGATTGGGGTGTTAGCCGATGGTCTGGTGATGATTGGGGTGTCGGAGTTTTGGCAAATTGTAATTAAGGGTGGCGTGATCGTGATTGCGGTCACCGTTGACCAGATGCAGACCAGATTGCAATCGCGCATGGCCGCGGCGCCGAGCCACACAGGTGGGTTGAGGGAAGCGGTGTGAAGGCAACCCTAGCCATCGCTTGCGCCGGTCTGTTGCTCGCAGGATGCCGCGCGCGGGACACTCGTCCGCTGGTGGCGATTGTGGTGCCATCCCAGGACAACCCATATTTCAAAGCAGAGGCCGACGCGGCGGCTGCACGCGCAGTCGAGCTCGGATACAGAGTGCGGGTGGATGCACACGACGACGATGCCTACAGGCAGGACAACCTGGTCGATTCGGCCATCGCGAGTAATGCAAAGATTTTGATTCTTGACAATGCCGGAACAGACGCATCTGTCTCGGCGGTTCGCAGAGCGACGCGAGCGGGGATTGCCGTATTCCTGATCGACCGTGAGATCACTGCCCGAGGAATCGCCAAAGCGCAAATTGTCAGCGATAACGATCAGGGAGCCCGGCTTGTGGCCGCCGAATTTGCGCATTCGCTGGGAGCAAGCACTGCGGGGCACAGCGAGTATGCTGAGTTGCTGGGACGCGAGAGCGACACCAATGCACAGGTGCGGACAGCGGGCTTCCATGCGGTGCTGGATCGATTTCCAACTTTGGTGTTGGTGGCAGCCCAATCGGCCAACTGGAGTCAGGCGGAAGCTTTCAGCAAGACCGAGACCATCCTGCAGGCGCATGGCGACATCCGCGGCATCATCGCCGGCAACGATACGATGGCACTGGGCGCGGTTGCCGCAGTGAAGTCGGCAGGGTTGAAGGGCATCACGATTGTCGGCTTCGACGGCAGTCCGGATGCAGTGGCGGCAATCGAGGCCGGCGAGATGCAGGCCACGGCTTTGCAGCCGGCGGTGCTGATCTCCAGAATGGCAATGGACGAGGCGAATATATTTCTAAGAGCCGGCTCGACTGGAAAGCCCGAGGTACAGGTTATTCCCTGCGAACTGGTGACCAAGACAAACGCGGAAACCTATGTGAACTTCGAAAAGAAGAAGTAGACGGAATCGGAAGGGCAGGAGAACGCTATGCTCGGTGCAAATGGCATGACGCTTGGAGTGATATTTGGCAATCGGGACTTCTTTCCCGATGGATTGGTCGCCGAGGCGAGGCGCGACATGTTGGAGTTGCTGGCTGGCATGGGGGTGGGAGTGGTTGCACTGTCTCCTGAACAGACCAAGCTGGGCGCGGTGGAGACGTGGCAGCATGCTGTGCTGTGCGGAACACTGCTCCGCGAGGCGAAGCAGCAAATCGACGGCGTGGTGGTATGTCTGGCGAACTTCGGCGACGAAAAGGGGGTGGCAGATGCGCTCCGTCTGAGCGAGCTGACATGCCCAATTCTTGTTCAGGCTTGCCCGGACGATCTGGACCAGTTTGGACTGGATCGGCGGCGCGATTCATTCTGCGGCAAGATTTCGGTGTGCAACAATCTCCGCCAGTATGGACTCAAGTACTCGCTGACGAGGGACCACACCGTGGCGATCAAGTCAGAGCGATTCAAGGATGACCTGATTGAATTCCTCTCGGTATGCCGCGTGGTAAAGGGGCTGCGGCGAGTGAGGATCGGTGCGGTCGGTGCGCGGCCCAACGCATTTAATACGACGCGCTTCAGCGAAAAGCTGTTGGAGTCGGCGGGCATCAGCGTCAACACCCTCGACCTCTCTGAGGTATTCGGGAGGGCGGCGGAGATCGTCGCCGGTGACCGGCGCGTGACCGAGCGAATCGACGCGATCCGCGCGTATGCCGATAGCTCGGCAGCACCCGACGAGAGCATGGTGCGCATGGCCAGGTTTGCCGTGGTGATCGACGCGTGGATGGAAGAACTCGGCCTGACGGCTACCGCGATCCAGTGTTGGAGCAGCATGCAGAAGAATTACGGCGTAAATGTCTGCACCATCATGAGCATGATGAGTGAGCGCATGATGCCAAGCGCGTGCGAGGTGGACATCGCCGGCGTCGTCAGCATGTACGCGCTGCAGATTGCCGCTGGCAGGCCTAGCGCGCTGGTGGATTGGAACAACAACTACGGCTCGGATCCGAATAAATGCGTCTTCTTCCACTGCGGCAATTGGGCGAAAGACTTCCTCCCGGACATCCGAATCGGGACAGCACCGATCCTGGGAACGGTACTCGGGGAGGCGAACACAGTCGGCGCGCTCGCCGGAAGGACGCCGGCGGGGCCGGTGACCTTCGGACGGATAAGCACGGACGACCTTTCCGGGAGAATTCGCGCCTACGTCGGGGAAGGCATGTTTACTGACGATCCGCTTGATACCTTCGGAACCAAGGCCGTCGTTCAAGTGCCACGGCTACCGGAGTTGATGCGGTACATCTGTCGTAACGGTTTTGAACATCACGCGGCCATGACGGGAGTGCATTGCGCGGGAGCAGTGATGGAAGGACTCGACAATTATCTCGGCTGGGATGTCGTGCGGCATACCTGATGGAGGGCTCCAGCGAGGAGCAACCGGCAACCCGACCATCGGACGAACCTCGACGGCCGGTGGCGAAGTTTGCATCTCCCGATCAGAAGATGAGGTGCAGCCCTCCCTGCAACTGGCGCGGGCTGGTACCGCTCGCTACGCTGGTAATGTTGCCAAACGAAGTCGAATTCGGAGACACATTGGCGCTCGTAAACTGTGGGTGATTGAAGCCATTGAATGCGTCAAAGCGAAGCTGCACCAACGCGGTCTCATAGACATGAAAGTTCTTCATGGCAGAGAAGTCAAAGTTGTTCTCGTGGTCCTGCCGCAGCAAGTTCAGCGGGAAGGTGCGGTAGTTTTGGCCATTCGGCGCCTCAAGATTGTATGTCGCTGTTGTATTTGTGTTGACATTCAAAATCGTGGCAATGTTGAAGCCGCCGTGGTTCGTATTGTAATTGTGTGGATCGTTATGGAAATCCTTCCATGACCCATTGCCCTGGTACACCGCGTTGCCCCACGAGATCGGCGCGCCGATCAGGAATCCGTAGATCGTACTAACTTGCCAGCCGCCAATTGCCTCATCCAGTATGCGGGAATTATTCATCCATCGTCTGCCCTGTCCAAAAGGCAGTTGATAAATCGCGGTGACACTGAGCTTCCACGGGAAGTCTGCACTGACCTCCTGGTAGATGAGAGGGCCGCCCGCATTCAGTTGTTGCGCCTGCAATAGCTTGGAATAGGTCGAATTGACGTTGAGGTCCAACCCATTGGACATGCGCTTTTGCAAACGCATATTCAAGCCGTTGAAGATGGTACTGTCGCCGGGAATCAGGTCTTCCGTGACACTGCTGTACTCCGGATAGGCCTGGAGAGCTGCTGTCGCGGAAATCTTGGAAGCGGTCAGGTTGCTGGTTCCGTTCGTATAAGGCGCTCCCAGTCCCTTGAAGGGATTGGCGACTCCGAATCCCGTTGCGGTAGAGGTCAGATTGGCGGTTGTAGTGTTATCCAGGAACGGACTCCGGCTAAGGTACGGCAGCACCGGTACAGCACTGATGGCGTTGTTGTACGAAAGGTGGACGCCGTGGGCCATGATGTATCCGGCTTCCAACATCCAGTTCTGGCCAAACTGGTGTTGGATATCGAAGCTGACACGTTCCGTATAGGGGACCTTGACCGGAGAGGTGAAGGCCATCGCTGCGCCCAGGTTTTGATTGATCCCGTAGAGGTTGCCCTGTGGTTGCAGGATGGGATTGGCGGGAATTGCGCAGGACGTGCAAACCGGGAAAGGATCATCCAACATGGTCTATGGAGCCTGCGTGTTGGACAGAAGAGTGCCATTCTGAATCACGGACGAGGATGCAGTGAAGCCATAGCTTTGCCCAGAGTTTCCAGCGTTTACATAATCGCTGAATGGGTTGTTGTAGATCCCAATTCCGAAGCGGATGACAGTCTTCTCGTGCAATGCCTCCGGCGCCCACGAGATGCCGAGTCGCGGGCTAATGTACAGCACTGCCGTGGAATACGCGCTCCGGTGCGATGACGTAGCGTAAATGGCCCCTCCGGTTGGAGAGATCGATGCCGGCAAATCGGGAGCGCCGGCGGCTGCAGCATAGTTCGTGGCGTAAGCAGCCTCTGCTGCCGAAGTGATCGCGTTGGTCGTATTCGGATTCCATCCGGCTACGATGCGGTTGCCGCTCTCGTTCTCAGGAGTTTCATGCTCCAGGCGGAGACCCAGGCTAACGGTAAGGTTGGAAGCCGCCTTCCAGTCATCCTGAACAAAATATGCGCTGTACCAGTTGTTGTACTGGTAGGGAATCGCGATCCCTTCGCTACCACTCGTGGGAATGCCCAAATCAAAGAGCGCGAATGCGCTGCCAAAGGGTGCCGGCGTGGCTTTGCCGGTGTTGCTGGAATTCACAATGTTGACTTCAGATACCGGATTGTTAGTACTTACATTGGCGAAGGTGAACGTGCCGTCGGCGGAACCCGGAGAGAGATTCGACTGCTTTTGCGCTCGGATGTCAAGGCCGGCCTTATAGGTGTGATGTCCGTGGACCTTGGAAAGCATACTGAAGAACTGGATCGTATCCTGGTCCTCTGACGTACCTGGGGTAGAGCCAATCGATAGTGGGCTGGTCGCATCGGTGAATTTGATGACCGGAAGCGCCAGCGCAGTCGAGTTGCCGGCAATGTAGGCGGGAAAGCCGAGACTGCTGGGATTGAAGCCGGCGCTCTTCTCTGACGCAACCGTCGTGTAGCGGCTCATGCCCAGGCGAGTGTCCAGGCTAAGCGTGGGGCCGAAGGTCTCGATGTCGTCGATGAGGCCGCCGGCATAGATGACGTCCGAAAGAGTGCCGGAGGCAAGATCGTGGAAATAATCGCTGCCCGAGGTGAGGTATTTGCTGCGGTGTGCCTCGCCGAAGATCTTGTTTGAGCCGCTGATGTTGTAATCCAGCCGTCCCATCTGAGACCCGTAGTTGGCGGGGTTGGGCGACAGAGTGGAGTAGTTGTCCTCTCCATCCGCGCCTACCCCTGTAGTTGCATTGGGTGCCGGCACATAGGCCAGCATGGCCCGCGCAATTGGGTCGAGCGCAATTCCAGTTCCGCCAGTGGCATTTATAGCGTTGGCAAACTTGTTCCCCGGAATCATTGCGCGCTGAAAGCTTGTCGTGCCCGATCCGGTCGAGGAATAGGGATCATAGAGTTGATAGCTGGAACTGATATTCAGCAGCGCCGAGAAGTCAGGGTAGTCGGGGGTCCCGACAGGATTATCGGCGCAGAAGCCGTCGCTCCCGGTGGTCTGACCGCGTTCGGCGCAGGTGGGCACCTCGTTGACCGTCGTGGTCGGCGGCGTCTCACCGACATAGCCCTCATACGCATAAAAGAAGAAGAGTTTGTTGCGGAGGTCGAAGACCTTGGGAATCCAGAACGGACCGCCAACGGTGGCGCCGTACTGGTTGTAATGGGTATTGCTGACTGCCGTATTGAGGAATTGCTTTGCTCCTCCCACCGTAGATCCCTGATAGAACTCCGACGCCGATCCGTGAAACTGATTGGTTCCGCTCTTCGTGGTGATATCCACTGTGCCACCCGAGGTGTCGCCAGTGGATGCGTTGGCGTTGAATTCGTCGACACTGATCGTGTTGACCGCGTCCATAAAGGGACTGAAGGCGACCAGACGGCTGCTGTCGCTCATGTTCGGAACGCCATTGAGCAGGTATTCATTCGAGGCGGAAAGGCCTCCGCCAAGGGAGAAGTCATATACGGTGGAATTGTCGAACGGCGTACCCGCCGCCGTAGCATGCTTCATCTTGGGAATCGCACCGTAAGCATCACGCGCGAATCCGAGCGGGCTGCGACCGTTGCTGGGCAGATCGCTGACTTCCTCAGATGTGAGCACCTGTCCGGTCGAGGAAGTCGCGACATCGATCAGCGGCGACCCGGTGGTGACCGTGACCGTCTCCGTTGTACTGCCAATCGCGAGCGCAACGTCTTCGGTGACGGTCTGTTGCGTCAGCAATTCCACACCTTTGTGCAGGTACGGCTTAAAACCGGTCACATCGACGGAAATCTCGTACAGCCCAGGCGGCAGAAAAGGGACAGTGTAATACCCGGCGGGACCAGAGAGAGTCTTTGAAATCGCACCAGTCTCCTCGCTGGTAACGGTGACGGTGGCTTTGGGAATCACCGCGCCTGCTGAGTCGGTCACCCTTCCCGTCAATGTGGCTCTGTATTCCTGGGCCAAGGCGGATATGCTGACCAGCAGCAAGACCATAAGGACGATGCGTTTCATACCGGCACCTCCAGTTCAGGGGGATTGGCGTTCTATCAGACCAAGAAAGTAGTCAAAATCCCAGAGAACTGTCAACGCCATTCCGAAACCTATCGGTCGAAAATCCGCACTGAGGTCCATTAATTTTCAGTTTCGGACGGTGACACCGGCAATTAGCCGCCACGGCCAATGTCTTTCACAAGTTCGCCCGCCCTCTCTCGCTCCGGAATGGGCTGCGACCGATGCACTCGCCTCCACCGGAGTCACAATAGACCGCAACCATTCCGCATAGCGGACTGTGCCTTACCTCAGGCGGAATGATGGCCATCGATCAAACGCCCAGAGGGGGTTCCGGCTTCCCTCCTCTTGCGCGCGCTTTAGTATAGGCACAGCCTATTTCAGTCGGTGATTCTGAACTAACGAGGCACAGCAAATTGGCACAATTTAAAACATCCATCGGAAAGCCTGTGCGAATCCTCTTGCCTCTCCTTCTCCTTGCTCCGTGTGCTCGCGCCGAACTGCCGACATGCGACGCCGCAAAGATGGGTGCAATCGGCGACGGCCACACCATAAATACGGCTGCACTTCAGCGGGCGATCGATCGCTGTTCTCAGGGGGTAGGCGGAATTGTTCACCTCACCGCCGGCACCTATGCCTCGGGCCCGCTCACTCTTCGCAGCCATGTTCAGCTCTCCCTCGACGCAGGGGCGACCCTCCTCGGATCTCCTGATATGGATGACTATCCCATTCGTGCTGACGCGCCGTGGCGCAGGGTCTCCCTGCTCCACGCCGACCATGTCACGGGCATCTCCATTACCGGCTCCGGCACCATCGACGGAAACGGCAAGATATGGTGGATCGCCAAAGCCAACGCGCCCAAAGGCCAGCCCGAGGCGCCGCGTCCGCTCCTGATCGATCTGACCAACTCGACGCAGATTCTCATCGAGGGCGTCACCATCCAGAACTCCCCGCAATACAACATCACCACATTCTGGTGCGATGGCCTCACTGTCCGCAATGTCACCATCCTGAACCCTGGCCGCGGTGCGCCCAACACCGACGGCATCGATCCGTTCTCGACGAGCCATGTGCTGATCGAGCACACCACCATCGACACCGGCGACGACAATGTGGCCATCAAGTCGGGCCTGGTGGAGCGCGGCGATCCTGACGTGCCCAGTTCCGACATCGTCATCCGCGACTGCGTCTTCCGTAATGGCCACGGCTTGTCCATCGGCAGCGAAACTGCGGGCGGCATCCGCAACGTCACCGTTGAACGCGTCACGTTCGCCGGGACCCGCCAGGGCATCCGCATCAAGTCCGCCCGCGGCCGTGGTAACGACATCGGCAATTTCACCTATCGCGACATCAAGATGGACGGTGTCGAAACGCCCATCGAGATCACCGCCTACTACACCGGCATGGTCAAGGATGATTCCGGCCAGCCGGTCACCGAACATACGCCGAAGCTCCACGACATCACCATTGAAAACCTCACCGCGAGCGGTGCCACACGCGCCGCCGTCATCATGGGCCTCCCCGAGAGCCCAATCAAGAACCTTGTTCTCAGGAACGTCAGCATCTCCGCCGCAACCGGCATGGTCATCCAGAACGCTCAGCTTACTGAGCAGGCTGTCGTCATCGCTCCTGCGAGGGGCGATGCCATCAACCGCGGTCCCGGCGTAACCATTAACGGCAGCAAGTGATCCTTCTGATCAGGACGCAAAGGCCTCTCAGTATTTGAGGGAAACACGTCAGCGACGAGAAGCATGACCGCATTGTGTGGCAATTCGGAAGACGAATGCGATGCCACCCGGTGGTGGCGACGGGGGAAGGACGAGATGAAGTCCATCGACCTGCTGCGTGAAGGGAATGTCAGCGTCGGAGCCAATCAACTCCACGGAACACACCGGTCCGGCTAAATAGGGGTTGGCTCGAAAAAGCGTATGGACTACCAACGAATCAGTGGGCGGCCAGCCGAGAGCAACCGCATACAGCGTCTTGCCGTCGTGAGATGTCGTGAAACGAATGTCCTGCGCCGTATAAGCCTGAATGTCGGAGTTCTTTTCGGTGGAGTTCCTGGGTTCCTTGGTCGGTCCTTCGCCGTACACAGCGAAGGGCCGGGAACCATAAATGGCTTCTCCGTTAGCCCTGAGCCAGTCGCCCATCTCCAGGAGGACGGTTCGGGCCTCGTCAGGAATGGTGCCGTCAGATTTTGGACCGACATTGAGCAGCAGATTGCCGTTCTTCGAGACCGTGTCGACTAGCTCGTGGATTAGCGATTGCGCGGTTCGATACTCGTCGTTTTCGACATAACCCCAGGAGTGGATCGAGATGGACGTGTCGGTTTGCCACGGGAGCAGGCGCAGAGTATCCAGTTTTCCGCGCTCTATGTCGAGCGTCGCGGCGTTGGCTGGCATCGACTCTTCTTTGTAAGTGAGAACCGGCTGCCTATTCCGTTTTGCCGAATCATCGTAGTAGTATGCCGCGAACTCGCGCAGGGTGGGCTTGTAGGCTGCCTGCCCGATCCACCAGTCGAAATAGAAAAAGTCCGGATGATATTTATCGACCAACTCGGTCGAGCGTGCCAGCCAATTGTCCAGCCATTTCTGGTCGGGCGGCAACCAGCGTTCGAGATGCGACGGATCGGGTTCCTTGGAATCATCCGTGGAGCCGTCGGAGCCAGGCAGATTCATGGACGCGGCCGGTCCATAGAGCATCGCCGTGGCAGGCGTCTGGTCGCGCACATCGGACGGAAATGAGCGGCCTTCGCCGTACCACCACCAGTGTTCAGCCGTGTGTGAGGAGACGCCGAAGTGGAGGCCCCGGATACGAGTAGCCGCGGCCAACTCGCCAATAACGTCGCGTCGCGGTCCCATCGCGACAGCGTTCCATGGAGTTATGTCGGAAGCGTACATCGCGAAGCCGTCGCAGTGCTCGGCAACGGGGACAACGTAACGTGCGCCCGCGCGGACGAAGAGGTCGACCCAGGCGGCGGGGTCAAAGTGCTCCCCGCGAAACATGGGAATGAAATCCTTATAGCCGAAGGTTGTCTGCGGGCCATAGGTTGCGATGTGGTGGTCGTACGCCTTGTTGCCGGGCACATACATGTTGCGCGAGTACCACTCGTTGCCAAACGCAGGAACGGAGTAAACCCCCCAATGCAGAAAGATGCCAAACTTGGCGTCGCGAAACCAATCAGGCGCGCGGTATTGGGCGAGCGAGTCCCAGGTTGCGTGAAACGGGACGGCGCGGTTCGCCGGCACAGTCTCTGCGCGCACCTTTGCGACCTGCTTGGCTATGTTCGCCGAATAATCCTGCGGCAACGTGGACTGACCGCCGAGCGGAAGCGCGAGCAATACAACTGCGGTCGCAATCAGAAGACACTTCACCGCGACACCATAGCAGAGAGTGCGGCAGTTGGATAGGCCTACCATGGTCTCGACCGGGCAACTGCGATGCCGCGGACTTCATTCGGATACTTGCCCGACACGGCGCAATAAAAGTGGTAGAGCACTCCGTCGTGATAGATCATCGAGGGCTTGTGCGCGAAGGTCTCGTCGATCGAGCCCGGCGGACCAACGTCGACCAGTATCTCCGGCACCTTGGTGAAGTGGAAGCAGTCGTCTCCCAGTGCAAGCATCTCGCACGCGCGGCCTGGGCGTTCATACCCATAGCCAAAGTAGAACATTGCGTATCGGCGACCGTTCTTCACGACATATGGATTCGAAGCGAAGCGGCTATCGCGAGCATCGATCGTGGGCGGCGATTGATCGTGAATCGGATTCGTAACCGGATAGGTTGCAGAACCTCGCACGCCGTTTCGCAGAATGGGATTACCGCTGTAGCGAGTCCACTTTTTGAGATCGGTACTTGTGGCCACGCCAGTCTGCTCGTGCCACCCGCCTCCCTCCGGCTTCGGCAGCGCATCCGTCTTCGCGTTGTAGTAGAGATAGTAGGTTCCGCGATCGAGCAGGAGGTCGGGGCGGTATAGCCCGCCATGTTCCCAGGACGCGCCGTTGGCCGGATTGAGTATGGGGTCCGTGAGCGTCCAATGCATCAAGTCACGCGAAGTCGCGAGTCCGATGACCGCCGCACCTTCCTCATATCCGGCGGAGGGATAGGCGTTCCAGGCAGCAAGATACTTCCCGTCGACTTTGATCGCTTCGCCCCCGCCATGCAAGTTCTTGTCGCGCAGGATGGAGCTGATGGCCAGGTTGTACTTCGTAAACCGCGACTCGGGGTCGCGAGGACCGACCAGGGCAGTGCGCGTCCAATGAACAAGATCAGTCGAAGAGGCCAGTCCGGTCTGGTACCCCGTCCCGTCGTATCCGATGTAAAGCATGTAGAAGTTTCCATCAGCGCGAAGGACGATGGGATCGTCCACGCTGAGTCCGTCGAAGTCCTGCTTGTTCCCTGTTGCTTTCAAAATCAACTCCGGATACTTGCACGGCGTGCGGTAGTCGGCGATGGCATCGGTGCCTGCGTACGCAAGCGGCCCCGTAGCCGCCAGAACCGCGGTCTGCAGGCCTGTGCCCAGGAAGTGTCTACGCGTGATCATCTCTCTGGTGGCTCCTGCTCAGAGAAAGGAACCAGCACGGCGACGCCTTGCGTATCGAGGGTGAATTGCGTAATGGGCTGCCCGTGCGCGTCCTGCCTGTAGCTTGGATCGACGCCGGGGAGGAGGTCCCTCAGGTGGCCGGCCAGCGTGATCCATTTCCCTTGCACATTGTGGTTGATGACGATGACCACGCGGCGCGCGTCTGCGCCGGAACCAACCGAGCGCTCGCAGATCTCGACGTTGATCCCGACGGCATTCGACCCGCTTGCTGAGGCGGCCACATGCGCATCGCGCACAGCGTCGTTCAGCAGCGTGCTCATCAGCGCAGCATCCGGCAGAGTGCCCAAATAGGCAATGCTCCCAACTCCCACCACGCGCGCGATCATCGCCGGCTGGTCGGCGAGCCAGCCTGCATCGTGATCGTAACGAAGGACGACTCGGGCGTCGCGAGCCGACGCGGTGAGAGCCTCGGCCCAGATGGTGGCGTTGGCATGCGTCGGATTGACCAATTCGTCGAACGGGCCGCAGTCGGACGCACTGGACGCACCGGTCGCTGTGGTGAAGGTGCATCCGGCCATGGCGACCGGAGACGGCGGATGTTCCAGCTTCACAACCACCGGCGCGTCGAGTGCATAGTACTGCTCCACGCGGCCGCCGAGCGCCTCGACTAGCGGCCCCGGCTGACGTTGCTGATTTAGCGAATTGAACTCGTCTTTCATTCCGGAGCGCGGACCGAGCAGCAGATGCCCTCCCTGCTGGACGTATACGAGGAACCTTGCGGCGAGCGCGTCATCAATGACGTTGAGCGAAGGTGCGACCAGCAACTTGTACTTATCGAGCGGGGCCGTGCTGGGATCGACGATATCGACGGCTTGCCCGTAAGACTGGGCGATGCGTTGAAGCGGTGCATAAAACCGCAGCAACACCTGCTCCTGGTCGTAGTCTTTCGTATGCGGTTGAAAGTCAATTGCCCAGCGCGAATCATAATCGTGCAGGATTGCAATCTCCGCACGCGGCGAGGTCCCTGCCAGCGCGTCGCGCGTTAGCTCCAGATCATGCCCAAGCTGGGCGATCTCCGCATAGATCGGCAGCGGCTTCCCATCTGGCCCGACGATTGCGCCGTGGTACTGTTCCTGCCCATTCAGCGCGGCGCGCCACTGCCAGTACAGAACGGCGTCGGCCCCATGGCCGATCGTCTGCCAAGCCAACGCGCGCGTCTCGCCCGGCCACAGTGCATTGTTAATCGGCGCCCAATTGACGCTGCCGGGCTCCGTCTCCATCACCCAGAAGTTCTGCCGCTTCCAGCCGCGCGCAAAGTCGTTGAGCATCGCGTTCTTTGCCGCGTCCAGGTGTCCCTCGCCCACGTAGTCATCCCAACTCGCGATGTCAAGGTCGGCCGTTATCGCGTAATGATCCCAATTATCCGACCAGCCCAGGCCGCCGATATTCGTCGTAATAAACTGCGTCGGCAGGATCAGCGGACGCAGCGCATCGATCTGCACGCGCTGGAAGCTGCGCCAGGTCGTGGTTACAAAATGCTTGTGGTCCAGCAGCAGTCCCGGATTGCCGCCTGTGTTTTCCATCGGGATCTGTGACCACGCCGAATACGTCTGTGACCAGTACGCCGTGCTCCACTGCCGATTCAGGTCTTCCAACGTCTTGTATTTCTCACGCAGAAACTGCTGAAAGAGCGCTCGTGTTGCCGGATCGAAGGATTCGTCTGTGTACTCATTGCCGATCTGCCACCCGACGACGTTGGGATTGTGGCCAAAGCGCCGGGCAAGCTGCGTGACGATCGAGGCGCAAAGTCGGCGATAGCGTGGGCTGGCATAGTTGAACTGGCGGCGGCTGCCGTGCTCGCGCAACCGGCCGTCGGCGTTCATACCCAGCGTATCGGGATACTTCGCAGTGAGCCACGCGGGTGGCGCGTCCGTAGGCGTGCCGATGACGACCGCAATGTGATGCTTCGCTGCAAGGGCAATCGCGCGCGCCATCCAATCGAGTTCGTAGTGCCCCTCAGAGGGCTCTAGTGTTGACCAGGCGAACTCGCCGATGCGCACCACATTCATATGCGCGTCCTGCATCAGTTGAAGGTCCGACTCCCACTGCGACTCGGGCCATTGTTCGGGGTACCATGCCGCGCCAAGTCGCAGGGGCTGCATCGCCGCAGGCGGCTTTTGCGCGGAGGCGCATCCGAACGCAAAAACGAGTAACAGTGCAAATCCGCGGTATAACAAGAGGACCTTTCAATATTTCACGAACTGACCGTGGAACTGCAGCGGTCACAATAGAACGATCGATCTGAGTTTAGTAGATTCGGTCGGTCTTGTTCTCTCAATTGCAGTGGTGCGCTACTGCGTCAGGCTTTGGTGAAGTAGCTGGAATAGATCTCGTTCTGCACCTGATGGAGCGGGAGGAAAGTGACTTGTTTGCCTGCGTAGTTCTCCGCGAAGGATTGCAAGGTAAGTTGCTTGAGGCCTGAGGGTAGTCGAAGACGGTCGCGGTCGAACTGGTCCGGAGGGTTCAACGCAACATACTGCATAGGCCCACGCATCAAAGCGACAGTCTCCGGATGCAAATCGTCGATCGGCTCGGTGCGGAAATCCTGCGGCAGTGTGAGCTCGATGCGGTCGCCCGCACGCCACGTTCGGCGAATCGCAGCATACGTCCCGGGCTGCATTGCGATTGACTGCGACCCGCCGTTCAGCCGTAGCGTAGCCTGCTGCGTGAGCCACGAAGGAACCCGCAGGTACACTGTGAACGTCACTTCGCCCGCAAACCGCAAGGTAATTGTAGAACTGTCTTCAGCCGGATATTGCGTCTCCTGCGTCAGTTCAATCGCTCGCCCCGCGTGTGTGAATCTCAACCGCGACGGTACGTACAGATTGACGTAAAGCCCGTGGGCAGACTTGAAATACAGGTTCAATGGATAGTCAGCAACGGTCTGGGCCAGTGTGCCCGAACAACACGGCCACTTCTTCGGGTAAAACACCTTCTCGGCGTCACCCGAATAAGTGGAGTAGTAGGGGTAGTCGCCGTCTGCGTCGGGCGGCTTCACCGCGAGAATCGTGTTGAAAAGAACGCGCTCCAGGTTGTCCGCATGCAGCGTGTCCTTGGGCGCCTCTGTGAAGCGAATCAGGTAGCGCGCAAGTTTGGTCGCCGCGTAAGCTCCGCACGGCGTTTCAAAGTGATCCACCGTGGCGAAGAGCGAGTCGTAAAGCTGACCCTTGTGGGGCGTAATAAACGTCTCGTTCGGGCCCCAACCGCCGGACGCAAACTGCTGCTGCGTGGTTAGCAGGGTGAAGGCGCGGCGCATCGCGTCTTTGTATTTCGGCTCACCCAGCGCCAGCCATGCCTTTGCTGCCGAGCTGAGGGCAATCACATGCGAGTAAGCATGTTGGCCGGGAAATGGATCGCTTCCGTGCGCCAGCGGATCGAACAACTCCTTGTCCAGAAGATAACGCTCAGCCAGATCGCGAAACCGTGGGTTGCCGGTAATCTCGGCGGCAAGAAACAGGTTCTCCGGCATCACGTACGTCTCATCGTAGGGAGGGTCTTTCTTGCCAATGCGGTCGCGGCCCTGCGCAGGAAGAAGCCGTTCCGCGCCGGCCAGAACTCGATTGAGGATTTCATTTGCCTCGGATAGCTTGATAAGCCTTGCAGCATCGATGAGCCCTGCAAAGTGCTTGTCCAGCGTGTAGCAGATCCAGGGATTTGTCCTCGGCCGCAGAATGGATTGGTTGTCCGGCCCCAGAGTGGCCGCCAATCCATCTACAAGATCGTGCACTTTCTGGCGACAGGCGTTATCTCCTGTGCATGCCCCGAATCGAGCTAATCCGGAGATGTATTGCCCCAGAGAATGGCCCGGAACAAATCCATCCAGGTCGTACCAGCCTCCCATATCGCTGCCCGGAGCCGGAAGGCCTGCGCGCTGACGATAGACCTTCAGCAATCGATCGCTCGACAGTGCTAGATAGTGTGCATGAAGCGCATCATACTGTGCCGCGAGGGGTCCGCCCGTCAGTTGAACATCCGCGTACTCAAACTGTCGCAGAGGCTCACGTAGATCGGAAAGAGGAATCGCCGTAAGCGGCGGCGACGCCGCAAACGCAGCAGCCGCCTTGACGAACGACCGACGGCTCAGGCGCATGAGCCTGCCCCGCAACTGTGGCCGGACGAACATGAAGCTCGCTTCATAATCATCGCGCATGCACCGGATTGACTGCCGTAGGGACGTTCTCGCTCGCGAATCCAATCTTCACATCTGGACGGTCATCGAGCGGGTAGACAAGATCCACGTTTCTTGAAGTGATGAGCTGATGTTTCACGAAGACAGTCGATGGAACCGATCTTTTCTGCAACATCCCTATCGCCAAAGGAATGATTTCGTCACCATAGCGCTCGGGAAAGTAAGCAACCGTCCCGATCAATCGCGTGCCCGGACGGCGCAGTTCGTTGCGAGTCTCTCGAATCGCATTCTGTCCGACGACAGCACATTTCTCACTCGCACCCGCCTCCTCGAAGGCACGCAGAGCAGCGAGTGCGCAGATATCGTTCACCGTCCCAATCAGGGTGCGCCGGGCCCGCACACGCCGAAGATGTTGGCGGATGATCTCGAATACCTGCTCGAAGTCGCCTCTCCCATTCAGGTGTGCAATCGGCACATCGGCGATAGCAGGCAGCTCAGCCCGGAGTCCGTCGACCAAGCCGGTAATGCGAAGTTCCAGTAGAGAACCGGCAATTGGCAACTCAAGCACTACCAGTTGATCTACCTTCCCGTCCCAATGCTCTCTCGCCCAGCGGCCCAGCGCCTTGCCGCCGATCAGGCCGGCCTTGTAGTTGTTTGCGCCAAAATACGTGGCGCCCGGATGCGGAATTTCAATGGCAATCACCGGAGTATTCGCCTCAAGAAACTTGGAGGCGATGACCGGCGCCACACGCTCATACGTCTGATATTCAAGCACCAGGTCGACGCCCTCTTTGATAAGCAGATCGGCGTTGCGCAGCGCCTCGCGCGCCGAGTATCGATTGTTGACGGTGATCAAGTGAATATGTTCTCGAGCAGCCGCCGTCTTTACGCTTTGCGTCACTGTATGGCAGAATTCGGAGTCGCCCTGCACCGCAAACCCGATCCGCAACGGCCTTGCTGTCACCGGGCCAAAGCGATTGCGATAGACACCTGAACTGGTGCGCTCGAGCAGTCCGCCGTGGATCAGACTGCGCAGCAGGCGGAAGACAGTGGTCTTCGGCAGGGCTGTCCGTTCGATGACGTCGGTTAGGCTCAATTCTTCGCCAAGCGAACGAAATGTTCTCAGCACCTCGCAGGCACGCAGAACCGTCTGCGACTCATTGCGGTCCCCGCGCCGGTTTTCGGCTTTTGCCGGAGATAGAGAGGTGGCGTCGGAGGAGGGGTTTATGGTGTGCTTCAGCGCTGACATAGGATCACTCAAAAGTGTCAGGATTCTATATTCCGCATTCCGGAATGCGCAAGGACTACACGCGGAATCTCGAGGATTCCAGGTATCCATCGAACTTGCAGCATTCCGTTGGCAATTGGAAGGCTTCTGTTCTGCGATGCGCAGGGGAGTTGGAACCGTCTATCCGGATAGGGCGAAGAGCGAATAGGGTGACAAGGTGTGGCAACGGCGGATAGAGTGGCTCCGCCGCGCCTCAATGGCTAAGACAGATTTGAATTTGGCAACCTTACAGCAGCAGGCCCTCATAGGCCGCCATGGTCGCAGAAAACTGCTGGCGTGCCTCCTGCTCGATGCGGCGGACGGCTTCGTCGTCGCGATCGGGATCGTGATGGAACAACACAAGTTGCTTCGCGCCAGCTTGTTTCGCGATGCGGATCCCCTCCTGCCAGGTACTGTGGCCCCAGCCGTGACGGCTTTCATACTCGACCGGCGTGTACTGGGCGTCGTAGACGAGCACGTCGGCGCCCCGCGACATAGCGATCAGACCGTCGTCGCTCGCGGAGTCGCCGTGCTCATGGTCGGTTGCGTAGACAGCGATCTTGCCGGGATGCACGATGCGATAGCCGACCGAGCCCTGCGGATGATGCAGCTTGAAAGCCTCGACCGTAAGCGAACCGAACCCCTGCGGCACGGAGCCGATCTGTCGAAACTCCATGGTGGCTGCGACCTGATTGAAGGAGACCGGGAAGTAGGGGGCCTCCATCTGTGCGGCCAGCACGGCGCGGAGCCTCTCCGGCGGATGCGCGGAATGGAAGACCAGATGGGTTGCCGGCGAAAAGAGTGGTGGGAAGTAAGGCAGCCCCTGGAGATGGTCCCAGTGGAAGTGGGTCAAGAAAATGTGGATTGCCGCGGGTGCCTGGGGCCGGGCGGCGATCTCTGCGCCCAGCGCCCTGATACCGGTTCCCGCATCGAAGATGAACAACTCCCCCGATTGACCGGAGGTATCGTCGTTGCACACGACCTGCATGCAGGGGGTGTTGCCGCCGATGCCGAGGTAGCCTGGCGACGGCGTGGGGACAGAGCCGCGCACACCCCAGAAGCGCAGGTGAAAGGGCGAGACGGCAGGGTCGCTGCTTGACTTCATGAACGGAGCCTACTGGGCCATACGCCAGTCGGCGTCGGCAAGACTCGCGGTCACCGGAAGCTGGTCGTAGACCTCCGCCCGGCCGGCGCGTGCGCTCTTATCGTTGGGCATGCGATCGATCAGATCGGAGTAGCCCTGGATGGCGTCGTACCAAAGGCGATGTTTTACAAAGACGTCGACCCTGGACCGGTCGTTCGCCGACTTCAGCTCATTCACGATCTGATCGCGCTCGGCGCCCGAGACGATCAGGAAGCTGACCGGCGCGGGCGCTCCGCCGAGGATGTCGTTTTCGGGGATGACGGTCCACCGATAGGTGCTGCCCGGGGTCAACGCAGGAGCATCGTCCGGATATGCGAGCTGGCCGGCGGTGCTGGTGGTTTCGTAGATGGTCTTTCCCTCCGCGGTGCTGAGTCGGAAGGTGACCTTCGCATCCGCCTCAGCCGCGGCCCATTGAAAGTGTGGGGTGGTGGTGAAGGACTTGCCGGAGTCTGGAGCAAACAGCTTCGGGGTACCGATGTCGCGCGAAGCTCCTCCAACCTGGTTGGGGCTCTTACCGGACTTCGCTGACAGATCGAAGCCGTCAAGCTTGGTTCGAACCCGGGTTGGAGGCTTCTGGGGCGGCGGAGGCGGTGGAGGCGGCGCGGAGGTCTGGCTCACCATGCACGGGATCAGCAGGGCTGAACCGAGGATGAAGCCCAGGGACAGCAGCGCAGGCGTAGGACGATGACGGTTTGCCGACTGGACATTCATCTCTTTTCTCCTGGAATGATGATTTCCTGCCCGGCCCCTGCGGCGACTCGCAACGTATAAACCGATACCGAGTCCTGCAGCCCTGCAACCTTGGCTTCGCCAAGGGACTCGATACCGGGGAAGAGGTCAGCCACCAGATGCGCGGTCGCGGCCGTCATCAGTATCTGCGTCCCAAATGTTTTATTCAAGCTTTCAAGGCGCGAGGCCAGATTGACGGTCTCCCCAATGACTGAGTACTCCTGCCGGTTTGCTGAACCAATGCTTCCGGCGACCAGCGAGCCGGTGTGGATCCCAATTCCTATACGCAGGTGGGGGAACTCTGGATGGGCGCTCCGCTCCGTATTCAACTGGTCGACACGCGCGAGCATCGCCAGAGAGGCTTCGAGGGCGCGCCGGGCGTCCTCTCGCGGTCCGTGGCCGAGCGGTAGACCGAAGACGATCATCAACCCATCGCCGATGAACTTGTTGAGGAAGCCGCCATGCGCGCGGATGACCTCGTCCATGGCAACTACATATTGGTTGAGCCAACCAAGGACGATGGCCGGGGGCTGATTGCTGCTCAACGCCGTGAATCCGCGAATATCGGTGAACATTACGGTCGCGGTGTGCTCCTCGCCGCCCAGCGAAAGCTCGGAGCGGCGCTGCCAGATGGTCTCCGCAATTGCCGGGTCGACGTAGCTGGAGAAGAGGCCCATCAACTGGGCGCGCTGGGTGTTGGCCTCGTGCGAGAGTAGGCGTTCCTCGACGTAGCGCACGCCAAGCGTGAAAGGAGCAGCCAGGATAAGGCCGGTCTCCATGGGCAACAGCGGCAGCCAGAAACGCCATTTGACGTAGAGCAGCCAGACCACTCCATTGGCCAGCACCATCAGCACCAGCAGGCTGGTCAGTCCGACGCTGAGGTCGCAGGCGAGCAGCATGGTCGCAGCCACCGAGGAGATCGCCAGGATGGAGAGCAAGGACACAGTGCGCGGAGCGGGGTGCACCGCGCGGCCCTCCAGCAGGGTGCGGATTGCCGCTGCATGAATGGCAGTTCCCCCCATTCTCAGGCGGACCCCGTCCTTACCCGCCATGCGGAACAGCGGCGTGAAGTGAGTGTCGTTCGAAGCGCTACTGGTCTGACCGATCAAGACCAGCTTGTCCGCGAATATCTGTGGCGGAACCTCACCTGCCAGCAGCTTCCACGCCGGGATCCGGGTGGCCGGGTCGCGCCCCCAGCATCCGATCAGGAAGGTTTTCAAGTCGTAGTTGGCGTAGGGGATCCTGTGCCCCAAAAAGACGGCGTGGGTGCGGCTGCCGGGCTCGATGCTTTGGCCGGCGAACTGTTGCGCAAGCATCAACGGGTAGCTGAGTGCGGGAGGGTCGCCGGCCAGGAAGAGATTGGCCTGCCGAATGAACCCGTCGTCATCGATGGGCATGTTGACCGAGGCGTAGCCCATAGCGCCCGGCGTCCCCTCCTTGCAGAAGCCTGAGACCGCGGCCGGGTTCTCCGGCTGGCAAAACTGGGTCAACGGCATGACTGCCGGGATGATGCCCACGGGCGCCTGGCTGGCCAGAATCACGACGCCCGCGGAGGTGAGCGCATCCTGCATGTCCCGATCTTCGGCAGCGCTTCGCGGCTCGGAGAGCAGGACATCGAGGCCGATGACCCGCGGATTTGCCGCGGCGATGCGACGGACGGCCTCCGCAAAGAGGGAGCGCGGAATCGGAAACTGGCGAATCCGTTGGAAGGTCTCCTCGTCGAAATCCACGATGACCACCTGGGAGGAGGAATCGTTCAGACCGGTGTGGTCGACGATCAAATCGAACGTCAGGCGGTCGAGGTCGCTGAACAGCGTGGTTCTCTCGATCAGGATCAGGACCACGACCAGTATCGACGCAATTAGTATCCCCTTGACTGCGCGTCTGAGAATGGATCGCATCGCGATTATGTATAGCATCCGCGGATCGAAATGCGATAGGCTAAATCCGCCAGCCCCCGGTGACAGGATGGGAATCAAGCGACGGGCGCCAATCCATTTCTCGCAGCGCGGCTCGTGCCATTCGGTGGTCAGGATGGCAGTGGCCGTCGGCACTCTCTCATGCTGCGCTTTGCCCCTCGGCTGCGGCTCAGGGATCAACACCGCGGCGGTGCCGGCGACTACCCCCAACACCGCCAATAACATCCTGACCCAGGCCGATGTGACATCGATCGCGACCGCGGCCGCCGCTTCCATCGGCGTCCCGCTGGTGATAGCGATCAGCGACCGTCGCGGACAGATCCTCGCGGTCTACACCAAGGCTGGCGCGCCCACGGTCGCAATCAGCAACTTCGGCGTCGTGGTGCCCGCCGACGAAGAGGCAGCGGCGCTGGCCCGAACGGCCGCATTCTTCTCGAACGATCAGGCCCCGCTCAGCTCGCGGACAGTGCGGTTCATCAGCGGCATTCACTTTCCTCCGGGAATCTCCGATACGGAGTCGGCGCCGCTCTACGGCATCGAGAACACGAATCGCGGCTGCAGTCTGAACACGACCTTCCTCGCCGGCCAGTCTCTTCCCGTCTCCGGCCTGCTGCATGGTCCGGGCCCTGGGCTCGGCATCCAGACGGGGAAGGCAGACATCTACGACTCGCAGAGCGCGGCGGTGAACCCGGGCGGTGTGCCCATCTTCAAGAACAACCGGGTTGCCGGGGGCATCGGCGTGGTGGCCGCCAGTGGAACGGCCAACTACGCCGGGGTGGTTGAGTATGCAGCAGTGGCGGGCACCATTGGCAACGGCTTTGCACCGACCGTGCCCTTTCCGGGAGCGGTGGTTATAGGCGGAATCACGCTGCCGTTCGTCTCTCAGACGGTGCTGCCCGCAGGCTTCTCCCCCGGAGCCGCCGATGGCACCTTCACGCTGGCTCCGGTCGCCTCCGGCGGTGCGGCGCCGGAGGGCGATCTGATCGCGGAGCACGCATCCAGCTTCGAGAACGGGCTGACGCTTGCCCAGGTGCAGCAGATCGTCCAGCAGGCAATCGCTACCGGCAACCTGACCCGTGCTGCGATTCGTCTGCCGGTGGGTTCGCGGGCCCGCTTTGCGATCGCGGTAGCCGACCTGGATGGCAGCCTGCTAGCCCTTTACCGAATGCCCGACGCCACCGTCTTCTCGGTCGATGTTGCGGTAGCGAAATCGCGGAATGTGGTCTATTGGAGCGGACCGAATGCCACCGCCGATCTTCCCGGCATCCCTGCCAACACTGCAGTGACCAACCGTACCGTCGGATATGGGGGCCAGCCGCTGTTTCCCGAGGGAATCGATGGGACCGCGCCGGGACCCTTCTTCCCGCTGTTCCAGAGAGACCTCGCCAATCCCTGCACGCAGGGCTCGCAACCGGCGAACGCGAATCAGAGCGGAATTGTCTTTTTCCCCGGTTCCGTGCCGCTCTACCTCAACGGACAACTGGTTGGAGGGCTTGGCGTCTCCGGCGATGGGGTCGATCAGGACGACTACGACGCCGCTGGAGGGGCAGCCGGCTTCATGGCTCCGGACGCCATCCGCGCCGACCAGATCTTTATCGATGGGGTCCGTCTACCCTACCAGAAGTTCCCCGAGAACCCGACCGACTGAAGCGATTCTGCTGCCGTGCCCAGCGAACCTAGCGCAAGGTGCCGCGAACCCTCTTCATCTGGGCGGCAAACTGCGGCCCGTTGTAGGCTGAGGGATTGTCGACCAGGTGGAAGAGCCCGTCGATGGCCTGTCGAGTCGCCGGATTCGGGCTGTCAGCCTTAGCCTCGGCGATATACAGCGAGTCGACCGTCATGGTCGCCTGTTCGGCGGTGCGTTCGCCGGCAAAGGCAATGGCGTCGGCATCGCCAGTGATCGAACGGAGCAGCCTCTCCGTCCGTGCGCTGTCGTACGGGGCGTCGCGAATGCCTGGGACCATCTGGCCCGCCAACTCCGCCGCGCGATTGGCCGCGGACTGGACCGCGGCACGGTCCGCGCTCATGCCGGTCACCAGTGTGTTGACCCGGCCAATCTCGATCGCGAGCCGATCGTTCAAGCCCGGATCCACCTCGGCGGCAAAGTGCTTCAGCAGCACGTAGCGAGAGAGATTGTAGGCTGGGTCGCCGGGGCGATGACCCTGGAACCCCGCCTGTTGGCGCCAGCTTCCAGGGCCGGTCAGGGCATGATGGCAGGTCACGCAATCCATCTCGCTGAACTCTGGCCAGGGTCCGGACTTGGCGTGACCGGAGACGCGCAGCATGCTCTGTTGCAGTTCCACCATCTGACCGACCGCCCACGCCTTTACGCCGAAGGGCGGATCGGCCGGACTCCCATCGGGAGTCTTCTCCACCCAGTGCGGAGGCTCAACCGCAGTGAACGAATCCAGTTCGAAGGTGAGGTCTGGGTGTCCGGCGGCAATCAGTTCGTGGTCGACGTTCATGCCGGGCGCGCCCAGATGGCAGGTCAGGCACTTCGCGGCTCGCACGGCAAGGTCCCGGTTGTCGATGAGGCCGAGCGCGACCATCTTGCGGTGATCGGCGGTCGCCTGAATGTGCGGCCCCAGCCAGAGCGATGCCGGTCCGTGACAACTCTCGCAGCCGACCCCTTCGGCGAGATCGAACTCCCGGGCACGCTCGGCCGGGGTGACGCTCAGCGCGTGGCAAGCGAGGCATCGCTGCGACTTTTCCGGCGGCTCGGGCAGTTTGAGGACGGCCCCAATCTGCTGCCCCAGGGGGTCGGTCAATGCCTTGTAGGCCTGGGCGTGTTTGTCGGACGCAATCCAGGTGCTGTACTCGTTCTGCAGCACCCGGGTGGCGCTTCGCGGCTGAATGCTCCCGTGGCAGGCACTGGCGCCGCAAGAGCCCGATCCGATGTACTGAGGGGAAGCGCTGCGGGTTTCGGCGGCGGCGCCCAGCTGATCGCGCAGATGCGGGCCTGGCGCGGTCTGGCACAGGACTGCGCCCCACCCTAGAAGCAGGGCGATAGACAGGCACTTGCAGCCGATCCGCACTCGTCTCCAGACCAACCTGCTCCTCCGGCCAGCTTTTGTCTTGGCAGCGTTATATCCCGCAACGCTCCCGAATGCAATCAATTGTTGCGCACCTTAATTCCCCGAAGTCTCCCAGTCCGTTGTACATTGTCCCAAGAGCCCCAGCCATCGATGCAGGTGCCGGCGATGAATGTTCTCCAGACGAACTCTCGCGCAGGAAGCTCGCCTCACCCCACGGGGGTCTTCGAAGACCTTCGCCGGGTGCAGGACGCAAATGGCTTCGTCTCTGTGCACGAGATCGAACTTATCGCTGGCCGCCGCGGCGTTCACGTGTGCGACGTACACACCGTCGCGAGCTTCTATCCGCATTTCCGGCTAAAGCCGCCGGTCCCGGTCGACGTTCGCGTCTGCGACGATATGACCTGCCACTTGAATCAGTCGTACAACCTCCGCGTCGCCCTGGAGGGCAAGTACGCCCATCTGCCGGACGTGGTGCGAGTCCGCGACATCTCCTGCGTCGGGCGATGCGATCACGCACCGGTGATTGCGATCAACGACCGGTACTACGATGGCGTCTCGCTGGCTGCGGCAAGCCAGCTGATCGACCGCGAATTGGCGCCGCACGACCCGGCGGGGCAACCCAATGTGGCCCACGGCGCTCCACCCCGCAGCGCCCGGCAGCGGGGTATGTCGATCCAGTGCGACCCCTACCCGGATGAGCAAAGCCGCTATCGCCTGATTCGCAATCTATTGGAGAAGAAGAACTTCGACGAGACGCTGCAAGTCCTCAAGTCCGGTGAGTTGCGCGGCATGGGCGGGGCGGGCTTCCCGACCTACACCAAGTGGGACGGCTGCAAGCGGTCCCCGGGCAAGCAGAAATATGTGGTTTGCAACGCGGATGAGAGCGAGCCGGGGACCATCAAAGACCGCTTCATCCTGCAGTATCTGCCCCACATGGTGATTGAAGGCATGATGCTGTGCGGCGCCATCGTGGGTGCAAATACGGGCTACCTTTATATCCGCCATGAGTATGAAACGCAGGCGGATATCCTGCGCGAAGAGCTGGACCATGCGCGCGCGCTCGGTCTGCTGGGCACAAACCTGCTTGGCTCCGGCATCGACTACGATATGGAGGTCTTCGTCAGTCCCGGCGGCTACATCTGCGGCGAGGAGACGGCGTTGATGGAGGCCATCCAGGGCAACCGCGCCGAACCTCGCAACAAGCCTCCGCGTACCGTTAACAGCGGCCTGTGGCGTTCTCCTACCGCGCTGAATAACGTGGAGACATTCGCGCACGCGGTAACCGTCCTGGGCAAAGGCGGCGAGTGGTATCGCGATGCCGGCCTGCCGGGATCGCCGGGAATCAAATTCGTAGGCGTAACTGGAAATGTTGTCCGGCCGGGCGTCTTCGAGGTGCCCATGGGGACCTCCTATCGCAGCCTCATCTATGACTATGCCGGCGGACCGCCTCCGGGCCGCGAAGTAGTTGGGTTCGCGCCTTCCGGACCCTCCTCCGGCTATCTGCCGGCGTCGCTGCTGGATACACCGCTCGACTGGGACAAGGTCAAGGGCCTGGGATCGATGCTGGGCTCGGGCGCCGTGGTCGTCTGCGCGGACAGCGCCTGCATGCTCGATATGGCGCTGACCGCCGTCCGCTTCTATCGCAATGAATCCTGCGGGAAGTGTTCCCCGTGCCGGATCGGCACGCAGAAGCTGGTCGACCTGCTGGAGAACTGGACCCGCGGCAGCGTGGGCAAGGAAGATATGGAGATGCTGAGGGACCTCTCCCAGGTGCTCCGCCTAACCTCCATCTGCGGGCTGGGGCAGATTGCGCCGGCTCCCATCCAGTCGGTGACAAAGCACTTCCCGGAGCTCATGCGGGAGCACCTCGAAGACCGCGTCTGCCGTGCCGGCATCTGCTTCGGAGGGAGAGACCGATGAGCGAGGCCCACGACCAGCCCATGACCCTGACCGTGGACGGAAAGGAGGTCACCGTACCGCATGGCACCACCGTGTTCGATGCCGCTCGCATCGCGGGTATTTCCATCCCCACCCTATGCCACCAGCAGAACCAGGCTCCAGTCGCTGTCTGCCGTATCTGCGTGGTGGACGTCGGCGAGCGCGCCCTGCAGGCTGCCTGCATCTTCAAGGCCGAACCCGGCATGGTGGTGAAGACCACGAACGAGGCAATCCTTCAGTCGCGCAAGACGCTTTATGAGCTGATGCTCTCCGACCACCCATCGCCCTGCCGCCGCCAGCAGCAGAGCGGCGACTGCGAGCTCGAGACCCAGGCAGCCGCCGCCGGGGTAACCCAGGTGCGCTTCAACAAGCGTGCGGTGCCGGTGCTTGCGGAAGACGACACATCGCCGGCGATCCATGTGGATTTCTCGGCATGCATTCTGTGCGACCGGTGCATTCGCGGATGCGCCGAGATACGCCAGAACTTTGTCATCGCGCGCCAGGGCAAGGGCTACTTCACCACCATCGCCTTCGACGCCAACCAGCCCATGAGCAACTCCAGTTGCGTCTCCTGCGGAGAATGCATGGTCTCGTGTCCCACCGGGGCGCTGACCAACAAGAGGGAGCTGGGCAGCGGCCGCCTGTATCCGGAAGATACCCCGAATGTGTACTCGGTCGAGACCGAAGAGCTGCTGGCGCTGCCGGTCTTCAAGGGCGTGTCGGGGACCTTCCTCGGCCTCAATACCGGCTCGGTAGTCAAGCGCGTGTTTGAACCGGGCGAGGTCATCGTGCGTGAGGGAGAGAACGGCTCGACGGCCTTCTATATTCTGGAGGGCTCGGTCGACATCTTCATCAACGCGCCCAGGGAACATGTGGCCACGGAGGCGCCCACCCAAGGCCGCTTCACGAAGATGAAGAGCCTCCTGCGCCCCAAGTCGCAGAAGCCGCGCGAGGAGGAGCGCGACCCGCCGTCGCACATCCGCATCGATGCATCCGTCGATCTGCCCTACGACCGTCCCATCGCGCAGTTGGACGCGGGCGACCTGTTTGGCGAGATGACCTGCATGAGCTTTTACCCGCGCTCGGCGACGGTGCAGGCCAAGGGCCGCGTGGTGGTGCTGGAGATGCTGCGCAATGTTCTGGACGTGATGCAGAAGAACAAGACCTTCCGCGCCGAGCTCGAAGCCAACTACCGCGGCCGCGCGTTGGGCACGCACCTGCGCAGCGTACCCATTTTTGCCAATATCGACGAGGACTTTGTAGACCTGCTGCGCGACCGGGTCGATCTGCTCCGGTTCAGCCCCGGCCAGGTGATCTGCGAGGAGGGCGCGCCTGCCGATGCCTTCTACCTGGTCCGCATTGGGTTTGTGAAAGTTTCCCAGAAACACGGCAGCGAAGAAATGGTGCTCGCTTATCTTCCCCGGGGCGGCTACTTCGGCGAGATGGGCCTGCTCCAGGGCGGGGTCCGGACCGCAACCTGCGTCGCGCTGGACCACGTCGAGGTGGTCCGCATTCTGGCTCCCGACTTCCACCAAATGCTGGACCGCTTTCCCGAGGTTCGCGCGGATATTCAGCGGACCGCGGAGCAGCGGGCCCGCCAGAACACCATGCTGCAGCGCCGCCGTGACGTGGTCCCCGACAATGCGCCGCTGCACCAGTTCCTGGAGCAGGGCCTGATGGAAGCGCAGAGCCTTCTGGTCCTCGATCTGGAAAAATGCACCCGCTGCGACCAATGCGTGAAGGCCTGCGCCGATGCGCACGACGGGGTGACCCGCCTGCTGCGCGATGGAGTGCGCTTTGAAAACTACCTGGTGGCCACCTCCTGCCGCCAGTGCCGCGATCCGCGCTGCATGATCGGCTGCCCGGTTGGGTCCATCCGCCGGCGCAACTCGCTGGAGGTCATCATCGAGGACTGGTGCGTCGGATGCGGCCTGTGCGCCACCAACTGTCCCTACGGCAACATCACTGTGCACGAGTTCGATGCCTCCGGCAATGCCACCGCGCTGCAGTCAGTACAGACGGACAAGGATTCAGGCAATGAGCACAAGGTGCGCAAGGCGACGTCCTGCGATCTCTGCCATGACCTGGCCGAACCAAGCTGCGTCTACGCCTGTCCGCACGATGCCGCTCACCGCGTGAAGCCCAGCGAGTTTTTCGTCAAGGTACTGGGTGTCGACCTGGATCAGGAGGCGGCCTTCGTCGGCAAGAACCGCTAATGCGCATAGACCAGACCCATAAACCGTGGATGATCGGGACCATCGCGGCCACCCTGGTCGGGGGGTGCGTCTTCGCCGCCTACGCGGTGTACACGCCCGCGCCCGGCGGCGGCACGCCGATCGGTCTCATGTTCGGCTCGCTGGCCCTCGGCCTGATGCTCTTTGCCGCGCTGCTGAGCGTGCGCAAACGGTTCCCCATCTGGAGGATTGGACGCGCCAAAATCTGGATGCGCGCTCATCTCTGGCTAGGCTTTCTGGCCCTTCCCATGGTGCTGTTCCACGCCGCGTTTCACGCTCGCGGGGCCCTGACCTTCGTGCTCTTCTGGCTCACCATCCTGGTCGTCGCCAGCGGAATCGCCGGCGCGTGGCTACAGCACACGGTGCCAACCAGGATCTTCCGCGAGGTGCCGTTCGAGACCATCTACGACCAGATCCCGGTGATACGGGCACAGCTTGCCGCCGAGGCCAGGGCCCGTGCCATCGATGTCACCCAGAGCCTCGCACCGGCTGCCGGCCCCGGAGCCACGGTGGTCGATACACTGCTCGACATCACTGACCTGCAGCCCCAGGTCGATTCGCTGCAGCGCTTCGTCTCAGTGTATGTAAACCCTTACTTGAGTGAAGAACAGGGGAGTGGTTCTGAACTCAAGGACCGCGAATGGTCCCGCGTGCAGTTCGACAATCTTCGCCGCGAGTTTCCTGAGGCCGCGTGGACCCCGCTCACCGCCATCGAGGAGATATGCGAGGAGAAGCGCCAGCTCGACCACCAAGCTCGCTTGCATCGCCTGCTGCACGCCTGGCTTCTCGTCCATCTCCCCGCGTCCGCCGCCCTCATTCTTCTTTCCATAGTTCACGCGATAGGAGCATTGCGCTACTGACCCGTGTCCATTCGAAGCCGCACCACCAAGCTCATCGCCCGCCGCCACGACTTGAATTACTTCAAGCGCATGTCGCCGCTGCGCGCGTGGCAGTGGTGGCTCGCACTCGCCGCTCTGGCCGTCGCCGTAGCCTGGTTCAGTGCCACTACGCTCGCTCACGGCAACATCGCCCTCTCATCGGGCCCCATGTCGTCGGCTCATGCGGTCTTCGGCCAGCGTTGTGAGCTTTGCCATGTTCCCGTGATTCGGGCGACGCGCTGGACCCCGAGCTTTGGACGACGCGCTCGTGTGCCCGATTCCGCCTGCCTCAGTTGTCACGCCGTAGCCCCGCATCACCCGGCGGAGAGCTCGTCGACTCCCACGTGCGCGTCTTGTCACACCGAGCACACCGGCGCCCTGCATCTCGCATCCACTGCAGACAGCGGCTGCACCCAATGCCACGCACAGCTGCGATCTCGCACCGGCACGCTCAGCGTGGCCGCCAACATTCCTAACTTTGTCACCGGCCATCCCGAGTTTCGCGAACTCCGCACCGCCTCCCCGGCGGAACGCTCGGCCGCGTTCGCGCTCCGCTTCAACCATGCCGGGCACATGCATCCCGGAATCAGGACCCTCCACGGGGTGATTACCCTTGAGTGCCAGAGCTGCCACTTTCCGGCGATCGGCCCCGATGGGCGCCAGGCTGCCGGCTTCGCTCCAGTCTCGTTCGAGAAGAGTTGCCGGAGCTGCCATTCGCTCGACTTCGACACCCATATCCAAAGCGAAGCCCCGCACGCTGCGCCGGCCGAAGTCCGGGACTTTGTGACCCGGGCAATCGCCGGGTTCGCCCAGTCCCACCCCGCGATTGTCGCCGCTGAGATTCGCCAGTGGCCCAACCAGCCATTACTTCCCGGCCAACTGCGGATGCCGCCGCCGCACTCCACTGCGGAGTGGATCGCAAATCGGGTGGACCGCGCCGAGGTCATTCTCTGGCGAGGCAAGTGCCTCATCTGCCATCGGGACCTGAACCAGATCGCACAGTCCGGCCCCACGCCGACTGCCTCTCTGCCGGTGGATGCAAGCGCCCTGCCTCGGATCGAACCAAGCCACCAGCCCACTCATTGGTTCCCGGATGCCGTCTTCAGCCACACTGCCCATCAAGCCGTCGAGTGCGCCGAGTGCCATCGAAAGGCGCTCACCAGTTCCAGCGGCTCCGATCTCCTGATGCCGACGATCGCCACCTGCCGCCGCTGTCACGACGGCTCGTCGAGCCCGCAGGGACTGCCGGTAAAAACCGGCCACGCCGAGAGCGGGTGCTTCCTCTGCCATCTCTACCACGGCCCTCAGCCAGGCCGGCTGGCGGCAGCCCACAAAGTCGCCGATCTGGTCTCCCGCTGAGCGGGAGTTCAGCGCCGCGGTTCAGCGTCGGGCAACCCGCGCGCCGGGCGCAGGCGGTTCCCGCGGCTGGTCAGGCGGCGTGTCGGTCACGGTGTAAAGTTCGCCCGACCGCAAATACATCCGGCGCATCTCCTCGCCATTGAGCGGCCGCGCTCCCCGCCGTCCGAAGACTGAAAGCTGGTTGCCGCTTTCATCCACCGCGCGGTCGCGGTCCACGCCCTTCGATATTGCCAAGGCCGGCCCCGCGGTCCTGCGGGTCGCGATCAACTGCGGCACTGGCCGCGGGCTGAATCCGTAGGCTTCCCGCTGCGATTCGGGGGAGAAGAGTTGCACCACCCGCATGCCATTCCTGCCATCGGCGACGAAGGCAAACTGGCTGGAGCTCACCATGCCAATCTTCAGGTCGTTGACGTCATTCATTACCCCACCCGCGTTGAAGGTCATGGCAAGCGTGGCCTTCCCCGGCCGCTCGACGTCGACGATGGCGATCCCGTTCACACCGGCCGAGACGTAAGCATAGGTCCGCGCGACATACACATTGCGAGCGTCGGCCAGAGGAAGCGTTGAGCCCACGCGCCGGGGCCGGTCGAGGTGGGTCACATCGAACACCTTCAGTCCCTCGCGGTCCACCACGAAGGCGTAGCGGAACTGCACTGCGATGCCATGCGGCTCGACCAGTTGATCGCCGCCGATCTCCGCGGTGATCCGGGGATGCAGGGGATCGGCCAGATCCACGACCTCCAGCCCGCGATCGCAGAGGATGTACGCATAGGTTCCCGCAATCGCGATGCGCTGCGCCCCATTCAGGCGGCCTTCGGGGTTGAAGGTGACAGCGCGCGTCAAGAAGTTATTGCGCGGGTCCCCGTCGAGCAGCGTTCCGACCCCGGTCTTCGGATCTCCAACGACCACCAGCCCCTCATATTTGTCGGTCACATAAAGGTAGGCATAGAGCGGTGCGATGGGCTGCTCTTCGTTCTCCGCAATTTGTTTGCGCAGCGGATCGAGCGCCAGCGTGGAAGGCGACGCTACCGCTGTCGCGAAACGCGTTTTGACATAAAGCCTCTGGCCCAGCGGCGAAACCGGCGCCGAGATCAGCCGCTGCGAGACGTCTTTGACATCCACATTGGCGACATCGAAAATCCGGAACCCGCCCGCGCCCATCGCCGCGTACAAGTACTCGCCGCGCAGTTGCACGTCCAGCGCGTCGCCGCCACTTTGCTGGTACGCCGTCTTCAACTCACGACCGCCGGTTACGAATTTGCGGTAGTTCGTGGGATACGCCATGCGCTGCAAATCGCTTCCCAGCATCGCCGGCGGCTCGGAGCCCTCGGCGACCGGCACCGCAGCAAAGCCGGCACGGCCGTTGGCCACGAAGATGTACTTGCCCATGAAGTTCAGGAAGTTCGTGCCTTGCACCAGCAACTGCGCCATCCAGGCGTTGTTGTCACCCTTGGCCGAGACATGGCAGTCGGTGCAGCCCTTGGTCTCGGTCGCGCGCACGGTATGCGGAACGTAGGTGCTGAAGGCCTGGCCGCTGAACCCGGGTGCCGAAACCGTCTGCTGCTGCTGATAGAGCCAGTCGCGATTCGCATTCTGCGAACTGACCACGACGGCACAGGCCGATCGCACCGGCGCGATTTTGTTCCCAGTCACGGTTCCGTCCACCCCCAGCATGTACACATCGTCGCGCAGCACCATGAAGTTGTAGTTGGTATAGTTGCGCGTGGTCCCGCCCTCGTTGTGGAGCATCGGCGCCTTCTGGTTGGCGGACATGGAAAGATGGCACCCGAAGCAGGACGGGGTCCACGCGGAGTGGCAGCTGTAGCACGTCATGCTTTGGTCCGAGTGCGCCAGCCGCGCCGCATCCGCCGCCGTCCCCCAGGTGGCCCCGTCCTTTTGCATGGTCTTGGCGAGGCGCGATTTCTCCGAGTAGTGCACGTTGCCGGGAGTAATCGAGTCGAGCACCTGCACGACTTCCCAAGTGCGTCCCTTGACTACGTTGGACCTCTGGTAGAGCTTGCCGCCCTCCCAGTAGAAGCGCGCCTGTTTGAACGGTGTCAGCATGCGCAGGAGGTCGCTCGATGCATCGTTGGCGCTGGCCGGCCCGCTGGTTTTCAGCGCCGCTTTGGCGTAGATGGTCCCATGGCAGTCGGTACATTGGATCTCGATCGCGTCGCGCGTTTCGCCGTATAGCTTGCCGTTGCCATGCACATCCTGGGTAAAGTGGCAGTCGACACACTGCATCCCGTCTTCAAGATGGATATCGTTCAGGTGCACCGTATTGGCGGCGTTCACGTCCTCGGTAGGAAGAACATTGCCGTCCTTGTCCAGCAGGCGCCCGTGCCGGTCGCGTTTGTACACTGCGCGGAAGACCCAGCCATGCGAGTGGAAGTCGGCGAACTGCGTGTCCTTGATCTGCGCATTGAACTCAGGCGTTCCGATCTGCTCGAGGAACTTTGGGTCGCTCCAGTTCCCGCGCGCGGCCGAGCCCTCCGGGTCGCGCGCTGCCACCTCGTGCAGTTTCTCCCGGCTGGGATCGCGCTGGGTGGCCGGATACATCTTCTCTCCGTCCGTCTCATTGTCCCACCAGGTGTAGCCGTAGTAGGTCGTCTCCATGTTGGTGCCGGGATGGATGTGGCAGGTCATGCATTGGCTGGAAGGAATGCTCTTGGTGAACACATGCTGCAGCGGATGCCCGCTCTCCATCTTGTCCGTAGTTACGTCGCTGCCGGCGCTGCGGCCCATATTGCCGAAGGCCGAGGTCTGCTCTCCGTGGGTCTTGTCGCGATCGTTTGCGTAAAGCACATGGCAGCCCGAGCAGCCACTTGCGCGGTAGTCTCCCGGCTGGTCGTTGGTGCCGGGAAACGAGAGCAGGGGATCGAACAGCCGCGTCTTCTGCAGGCCGAGGAAGACGGGGTCAGTGCGCAGGTTCGTGCCCAGCCCGCGATCGCTCAGCTTCAGGTCGGGCTGGCCGGGCACGTCCCCAGTGGCTGGATTGCCAATCTCCGCGCGCCTTTCGCCGCCACGCTCAAACACGCGCAGCATGTTGCCCGGCTGCGAAACCTCCCAGCGCTGCAGCGGATCGAGATAGGGAAGCACCCCCTTGGTGCGTGTCTCCTCCGCCGTCGGCCTGGGGAAACTCTGTAGGCGTTCAGGCTTCCCGTCGGCGTCGTAGGATTCGCCGAAGTGCGGGTTCTTCAGCGGAAAAGCTCCGTTGTTATAGAGCGCGGCGCCCCACAGCATTGCGCCGTGGGTCATCATGCTGGACTTCACATTGCGCGTCTCCTCGGCATGACAGACGCCGCAGGTCTGGGGCGCCGCACGCAGATCGCCGGGGTTGACGAAGCGGACAAACTCGCTACTCTCCTCGATCCAGCCGGTGTAGGCGCGCACCGGATGGCCCGCATGCGCCGCGTTGGCCGCCAGGCGGGGCTGGACGTGCGCCTTGCGCTTCGCCGCCTCATACTCCGCCGACCCGCGCGCACCCGACGCCATTACCGAGGCGTTGCCTCCATGACAGTCGGCGCAGCCCAGCACGACGGTCTCCTCCGCATGCATATTCGGGTGCTCGATGCCCACATGGCACGACACGCAGCCTGCAGAAGCCGCATTCGCCTCCTGCTCCGACTCGCCATAGCGAGGAGCGCCGGCAGCGCCCTGCACTCCTGGACTCCAAAGCAGCAGGCAACTCCCGATGACGGCGAACCCGCAAAGCAATGCCGCGACTGCTCGTCGATCAGCAGCTTTCAGCATTGAGAGCCGTAGCATCGGCATTCTCCCGTGTCGTAGCGTAATCAAAACTGAAGCCGCACCGTTGCAAACAACGAGAATAGGGTCTGTGAGGTATAGAAGTCGCGAAAACCGCGCCCAGGCAGCAGCGCCGCCGCCCCTCCGCTGACGACAATATTATCCGACAGAAGTGGCCGGTACACTGCCCCGAGGCTGGCATCCGTGCCAATGGTGCGGGGAATGCCGTTCTGCTGCAGCAGGAAGACCAGCGACTGCGTCCGGGCAAACTGCAGAAAATTTACATTGGCGCTCAGCTTCAGCGTCGTCAGCAGCTTCGCGTCGGCCCCCGCGTTATACAGGTAGAGCCCAGGATTGACGAAGTTCGACTGCCCTTCATCCTTGCTGCTGCGCAGGTCGGGCAGGAAACTGTCGCTCGCGGTCAGCGCAACCCCCGTACCGGTCAGGCGAATCCCTTCGCGATTGAAGAACGAGAACTCGCCGCCCGCGAACGCCTCGGCGTCGACGATCGAGCTGAAGCCCCGGGCCGTCCCGTCGCGGGGATTGTTGTCGCCCGACGCAAACAGGAACGAACTGCGAAAGCGCATGTAGGAGAAGTCGCGCGAGACTTCGACGGCCGCCAGTTGGGCGTTGATCGAGGTGCGCTGGCCGGCGATCTGGTTCAGCGTGTCGTTGCCCCAGGCTTGGTAGAACGCATGGGTCAGGTTGAGGCGGCCGATGTGTCCGTCTCCCGTCCAGCCCGCATAATCGGCATCGATACGGTGCCTGGCGATCGTGCCCAGCGGCGCGGGACGCACCAGAAATCCGTTGTCGTCGTAGTGCATGCGGCCGTCGTCACGGACAAAGTGGTAGCTGAACTGGGCGGTATAGCCCTTGGTGAAGAAGTCCTGGATGTAGATGTTCGCGATAGCCACCTCTCTTCCACGCCGGGCAAAGCTGTTCAGGCCGCTATTGGTGTTCTTCTCGAGCAGGTCGAACCCGGCAAGGTTCCACTGGATCCGGTTGGAACGAAGGTTGCCGAAGAGTCGCGCGCCGGGCTGCTCATCCGCAAAGATGAACCCGCGAAAGTCGCTCATGAACTGCTGTATGCCGACGCGCAGGTTGACAAAATCGTAGCTCGGCCCGATGTCCGCCAGCTTGACCTCGCCGAACGCCTCCTGCAGTCCAACATGAGTATCGAAGCGGGTGGTGCCGACGCGCACATCCGGGCTTACGATCCCGTTTTCCCGCGCGGCCAGATAGTTCAGGTTTGCAGCGGGTGTAATTCGCAACCGCCAGTCCACCGGCCGGAACGCCGCGGTGTCTCCATGGAACAGATCGAAGGTGGTGCGAAAGGTCTGCGCCATAAAGAACTGGCCGCCCTTGCCGAAGAACCCCGATTCGCCCGGGGCCGCAGTCGACTGCCCAGAGGTTACCGGCAGGCGCCGGCCATCGAAGACTGTGATGCTGTCTCCGGTGAAGCTGAAAAACGTCTTGCCGAAGAGAGGCTTGTCGGCCTTCAACCGGTTGCGGTTGAACGGGTCGTACCAATGCCCCAGAACGTAAGGCGTCTCCAGATCGGGATAGCGATGGTAGTCCGGCATCTCCGCATTCCAGCGGTCCGGCCTCGGCTGAAAGATCAGGTCTTCCGGGGGAAGCTCCAGGACCTGCGGCGCAGCGACCGGACCCTGCGCATCGGGCCTCGGCTTCAGGCCGCTTCCCATGCCTTCGGTTCCTGCCGCCGGAGACTGTGGCAGCGGCGCTCCCGGCTGCACTCCCCGGAAGCCCGTCAGATGGACCTCCACGGAGAGCACATCGCCTGCGCCGATGCGGATTCCGCTCCGCCGGAACGTGGTTCCCCCGCCAGCCGGTGTCAGAAGCAAGTCGTAAACTCCGGCCGGCACCGCGCCCAGCCGGAAGATCCCATCGCCCTCGCTGCTCGTCTCAGACGCTACCGCATGGTCCGCAGCCACGAGCTTTACGTCGACCCCAGGCAACGGCCTACCGCTCTCGTCGAACAGCACTCCCTGCAAGACTCCGGCGGACGTGGTCTTCTGTTGCGGAATGCGCCTCTCCGGGGCAGGAGCGGTCTGTACCTGGGCGGTCCCAGTGGACTGCGCGACCGCGCCGCGTCCATCCAGCGCTATCAGTAAGGCCGCCGCTAAACCACAACCAAGCGAAAGTTTCACAAGGTTCATCGTGGAGTTTTCAAGCACGCGCCCAGCCTATCGCCTAGCGACGGCTTGAGCAATCTCTTAATCCGACGTGATAGACTCCGCGAAAGTGGAGGCTAACTGCGTGACCGCCGGGCAACAGGAGGACTATTCCAGCCGTCTCAACTTCCTCTACAGGGCGGTCGACGATACCCAGAACACAATCCGCTTTATCGACACCAAGGCTGCCTTCTGCGTCACCCTGCTCTCCGGCATGGTGGTGGGAGCGTTGCAGACCGGCCCAAGCCATCCTTCTCCTCTCCATCGCATCCTCTACTTCGTGTTTCTGGCGTCGGTGGGCCTGTCCCTGCTGATCTGTCTCCGTGTCATCTTTCCTCTGATCAAGCCGCATAGCGCGCCATCGACAGATCCCGGCCGAGTCCTGCCCAAGTACTTCATCCATCACGGAAGAGACCATCATTGGCTGCGCCACACCTTCAGCAGCACGGTGGACAACGTCCTGGCGGACGATCATGCTTCCTACACGGCGGCCTTATCCGCCGCAAGTGACGCTGAACTCGTCACCTCCATGTGCGACGAACTGCTGATGGTGTCGCTGATCCGCCAGATCAAGTCGGACCGCATGCATGCCGCAATTTTCTCACTGATTTTGGCGATCTTCTGTTTTATAGCGGTGATGGTCACCTGATCTGCGCTCAGGGATGCTGCTTGGCCAGTGCCGAGTCGATCATCTGCAAATACTTCTTCGATCGGCCGGCTTCCTCGGTGTCGGGCGCCACCGCTACCACCTCAGAGAAATGCCCCTTTGCCGCTGCCAGCAGGCCCATGGAGTTCTGCTGATTGAACTCCTGCGCGTACACCAGCCCCAGCCGGTAGTTGGCATAGATATCGTGGGGGATGTAGCTCAGCGACTGCTGGCAGTACTGGATCGCCGAGCTATAGCGCTTCAGCGCATACTCGCAATCGCACAGGCCAAAGTTCGCCTGGCCGCGCAACTCCCGCCAGATGTCGGTCTGCGCGGCTCGCCTCTTGGTTCCCGCCCCAAACAGGTAGCCGGCCAGGTAATAGTTCAGCTTTCCGCCAAAGCCCGAGTCGAAGTCGCTCAGCGTCAGGTAAGCGTTGTACTCGTTCTCCGCCTCGGTCCAGCGGCCGAGCAGACGAAGGCATTGCGCCAGCCAGAAGTGCGCCTCCGCGTTCTTTGGCGTGACCTGGATCGCGTGCTGAGCGGCGGTTGCTCCATCGGCGTAGTCGTCCTTCCGGGCATAGGCCTGCGACAGCAGATACCAGCCCATGCCGTTTTCCGGCTCGCGCACCGTCACCACATTCAACTGCCGCACCGCCTCGTCCAGGTCGCCCGCCTCCAGCAACGCAGCGGCATAGCTGGCGCGCGCTTCCAGGTAGTCGGGGTCGATGTCGATTGCCATTTTGAACGATGCCAGCGCTTGTTCGTCCTCAAACAGCGCATTCTGCACGCGGCCGAGAAACAGTGCGGCCTGCGAGTACTTGGGATCGACCGCCAGCGCGCTGCGAAACTCCTCCGCGGCGTTCCGGTAGTTGGACTCCGATCCCTTGTTGTAGTCTTCGATGCCCTTGTTGAAGTGTTCCACCGCCGAATGGTTGTGCTGCCGCGCAATCAAAATGTGCACGCTCACGGTCGTATCCTGCCCTGGATACACCTGCTCTTCGCGCGGCCCATCGGGTTCGTACCCCAGACGCACGGCCTTAATGGTGTGCGCGCCTGGCTCAATGCCGGGCAGGCGCAGCGGCGTTCCCTTGCTCACCACGCCCGCGCTCTTGCCGTCCACCCAAATCTCCGTGTCGTCCATGTTGCTTTCGATGATCAGGCTCCCGAACTGCGGCGGAGGCAGGTTTGCCGCCTTCACATGGCTCGGGTTATAGGCGAGCACCATGTTCGGGTCGAAGCTGCCTCGCTCCGAGGTCGGGTTCTGCTGCTCCTGGGTCGCAAGCCGGACATTGGTATGCACGTATTCGGCAAGCTCGTCTGCCGAGACCACTCCATCCCCGTTGGTGTCAGCCTCGCCCTCCAGTCCCTTAATCACGTAATAGGTAAAGATGCCATGCCCGCCGCCCCAGTTCTCGCTCTCGAAGCTCTGCTCCCGGTCGCGGCTCGCGGTCAGCGAAAACAGCGACTTCTGCAGATCGAGCAGGGTCTGGTTGACCTGCGCGCGGTCGCTCTCCGGAGTGATCGCGCCCGAGTGGCACGCGTCGGTGATCAGCACCTTCCACTTGCCCTTGATCTTGCCCCCGATGTCCTGACCCAGATCGGTCATCGGGTACGCCGAAGTCGCGATGTTGTGAAGGTCAACGTCGTAGGACGCCAGGTACGCCTCACCGCGGGAGACGAATCCATGGCCCGCAAAGTAGATCAGCACCCGGTCGTCATCCTTGGTAACCGACGGCAACCACACCTCAAGCTCGTGCCGGATATTGGCGATGGTGGCCTTTTCATCGATTAGTTCATGGACATTCTCGGCCGGAAACTGTCCGCCCTCCGCGCTGATCAGCGTGGTGTAGATGTCTTGCGCATCACGGTTCGGGTAAGCCAACTGGGCCGAATCCGGCAGGTTCTTGTACTTGGCGATCCCGATGACCAGGGCATAGCTTCGCGGGATGGTCACGGGGAGATTCTTCCGCGTCAGATCGATGGTCTTCAGGTCGCGCGTCTCGGGCTGCGGTTGCGCGGCGGCGGCCGGCTGCGGCGGCGCAGGCTGCTGCGCGGCGGCGGCGGTAGCCCCCATCGCGGGGAACAGCGCCAGAAGCAATGCACCAAAGCGAAAACCGGAAGTGGGCCTTCGCAACATCATCACCTCCTCATTGGTGCGCCATGCGAAACGTATAGATTACGGGGCCCCGTGTGCTTCCCTTCGAACCCACGGTGACACCGTCCTTCTGCTGCACTATGGTAATGTCGCGCGACGCCATCCCCGCGATGGGCGCCAACGCCTGGGGCAGGGGCGCGTCCGGGGGCAGTGCCGCCGGACCGGCGGAGATGTCGGTACACTCTCCCCTGGCACGGAACACCGCATCGTTACAACGCGGCTTCAAGGAACTCACCGGGCCGGGCGCCGCAAAGCTGGACGCGGCCGGCGCGCTGAGTGCATCCGGCGAGAGGATAAAGTAGAGCACGTCAAAGCCCGGAGGCCCGCTGATCTGATACCAGCTTCCGTCCTGGGCCGGAATCGAGAAGGTCTGGCCCTTGCGGACACGATTGTCAGCGCCCGCCTCCGAGGTGGGAAAGACCGTGGTAAAACGGCCTGAGCTACCCTCGTCCATGACGTAGAGATACCCGTCGAACTCGCTCTCCAGGCGGAAATGCACCACATCCCCGGAATCGAACACGTGATCGGAGGCCATGGTCTCGACCTTGCCGTCGGGCAGCTTCCTCTCCAGAGAGATCCGCAGAGCAGGCTGCACCGCCGCCGGGGTCTTGGCTGGCGTGCTCGATTGCTGGCCTAACGGAGCCGCTGCGCCTAGAAGAAATGCCAAGCATTTCACTCTCAACACGGACACCTACCCTCTGCGCCAGGAGAACCACTGCAGCGCTGCGTGCCCAGAGTCCCGGCCCGGAACCCCATCCCTGCAAAGATACCCGAGACCCGCCACTTTAACATAGGGAAAACGGAGGATCGCCGCGACTTGGCCGCGTTCTCGCCTTGACGCGACATCGGCGCCGGGGTATCTTGCTGCGAATGGGACCACTCCCCAGGTGGTGACCCTTGCGGTTGCAAAGGAGAGTTACATGAAGCTTACTTTGTCGCAGGGCAGACCATATCGCGGCAGCGCTCCTCCGATCAGACGCAGTGTTCCCTTTGGCCTTGCAGGATCAAGGCGATGGCTGGTACTGTGCATGGCGTTCTGGCTGCCCGCGTCGCCGGCCCTTTGGGCGGCCGAGGCAGAGCCGGAACTGCCGGAGGCACCCCAGGCCCAAACCGGGAGTGTAGCTCAGCCTGAGGCCCAGGCTCTTGAGATCACCATTCTCGATGGCGAGGGGGCCCTGAACAACATTCGCCAGCGCACAGCCCGCGAGCCGATCGTGCAGGTAAAGGACCACAACCGCAAGCCGGTGGCCGGGGTACTGATTCTCTTTGCAGTCAATGACGGCCCCTCCGGTGCAGGCGCGACCATCGGCGGCGCTTCAACTTTCAGCGCCGTCACCGATGCGGATGGCCGCGCCCAGGCCCACGGCTACACACCCAACAGCACCGAGGGCAAATTCACCATCACGGTCACCGCTACCCTGGGTGCACTCATCGCCACCGCGCTCATCCATCAAGAGAATCGGCTCGGAGCGGCCGGCCCTTCGCAGAACACATCCAACTCCACGCAATCCTCGCAGAGCGCATCCAACTCCACCCCTTCGAAGTTTCACATCATTCCCAAGAGCCCGATCGGTAAGATGCTGTTAGCCGGTGGAATCGCGGCCGTCGTCGTGGTTGTAGTCCTGGTCACCACTTCCAATAACGGGTCGACCGTTACCGCGGGCACAGGGACAGTCACCCATCCTTGACCTCAGTCGCGCAGCTGCCCTCGGCAGCATTGTGCACCTGCAATTCACGTCACTGCTCTTGCCATTTACCCCGGGCAAGCTTACTTCGAGGCGGGGATAAACAGCATCGACGGACTGGGACTCGTAATGTCGGCGATCCAGGTGGGAGTGGATCCGATTTCGGTAAACCGGAAGACGCCGTTGCCGGAGAGTTGCTCGACGACCGAGGGCTGGCAGGCGCAGGCGATGCGTTGCGGGCTGGCAGCCCCGGTCAGGTCGACCTGCACCACGCTGGCTTCGCCGCCGTTGGCCACTACCACCCACCTGCCATTCAGCGCGGTGCCCACCGCGACCGGGGACTTCAGCAGGTTTGAGGTTGGAACCTGGCTAAGAGCAGGCGCGGTAGAGACGGCCCGGATGAGTGTAAGCGTGTTCGACCCGGAGTCGGCAGCGACCAGATCGTCACTGGACCCGACAAACGCCATGCCTCCCGCCCCGCTCAGCGTCGCCAGCGCTTGCTGGCCCCCCCCAGCGGTCAACCGATCGAGGCTGCCGCCGGACGCGCTCTGCAGCAGTGCCACCACGGTGCCGGCATCGCTGGCGGCGATGTCAAGCAGCGGGGCAGTGACCGAGAGCTGCATCGCCTGTGGTGTGGAGGCCAGATTCGTCACCACCCACGCGCTGAGCGAACCGGGAGCATAGACCAGCGCAACTACTCCAGACGGGGAGAAGCGGATCTTTGCCCCGGAGGGAGCGGCGAGGTTGATCTGCGCAGGGGTTCCGCCCGGGAGGGCCATGCGATACACCTGCTGGTCGGTCCCGATCAGCAGCGCCGTAGCCGCCGCCGAAGAAGAAGCGCCTGCAATGAAGGAGGTGGCCGAAACTACGCTGGCGCCAGTCTGCGAGGATCCAGGAACGCCCAGAATAGGGCGCAGGGTCTGGTCCTGAGCCTTCCAGGCATACCCAAGTTGCGGTCCTGCCTGGACCGCGCTCGGCGCCGACGTGGTGGAGGCGGGCGGCTTCACCCCGGCTCCGCAGCCACAGAGAACGAGCATGGCCGCGCTAACCGACAGCAAAGGGATACCCCCTGACCGCGCGTTGCAACGAGGTGGACTGGATCGACCGAGCATCATAAACAAACCCGTCGCCGGCTTTGCTGGCGCCCTGGAGGCGATTGCTATACGCAGGACGTTACCGTTCCCGGGTTCAACCCGTCAAGCTCTAATCGAGGGAAAAGCTCCATTTTCTAATCTCCTCCATCGCGTCGGGCGACCAGGGATGGTCTGCTGCGAGTCCTTCGCACCGATTCGACTTTTCTGGAAGCACCCGATTTTATTTGACTTGGGCCACGGGGAAAACTATTGTATTTCCGATACAGTGGGGCCACTGAAGTTCCGTATAACCATCGCGTTCCGACGGTTCTGAAGTCCTTGTTCGCTCCGATTCCCCGTCCGACGCGGCAGGCTTGCGCACCATCCTTCAACTCGTTCCATCTGGTTATTCGCTACCCGCGAGGCACTCAGGGCCTCCGGCGGATTCGGCAACTGGCCTGGAACGCGGTGAACCCGAACCCGCATTCAGAGTGACTGGTAAGTCAAATGCGAACGTGCCAGCGAATCCGCCTCGACGATGCGGTGTCTCTCAAGCGAGATGCGGAGCGGCGAGCCACGGCGGCGGTTGGATGGGGTCCGCGGCGGGGGAGACCGGCCCTGCTCAGAGGGTTGCTGCTGTGCGCAATTTCCGGCTTGGCGGCGCATAGTCAGACGTTCCAGATAACCAACGCTACTTACTCGGCCACAGCCACCTCTGCCAGCGCCACGCTCCCGGCTGGCGTCGACGGCGCTGTCCTCACCCTCACGGGCACTCTTCCGACGCTTGCCCAGCAGACTCAGATGGGTCTCCTGGGTTGCTTCTACACCGGCTACGGGAGCGCCACGGGAATTCCGTTGTCGCCTCCGAATGGGGCGACCACGGAGCCTTTGACGGTGCCTTACTCGACGATTCAGTCGATTCCCAGTTCGAGCTTTACCGCTGCGAACAACTACACCGTCACCGCCGAGGTCTACTTCGTCGCCAACGGACAGACCTGCAACGGCACTTTCAATAGCACGCTGACCAACCAGTACCCGATGCAGATCGTGGCGCCGTCGCTGGGCGCATATTCGGGGCCGACCAACGTCCCCCAGACAAACTCGGCGACCGCAGTCCAGGCGGCGCCCACCATGCTGGCCCTGCCGGCGAACGGAGAGCTATACAACGGCGCCAGCGGGGGGTCAACGGCGATCACATTCGGATCGTTCGGCAGCATACCCCTGACGGTTCCCAGGCCGTTGGCCTACGTGGCCGTACCCGCCGCTTTCTCCTCGTCGCCGGTGGGCACCACGGCCTCGTTGAGCATCTGCAATTCATTTCCCTCGGGCTCCAGCGGCACCGACACGGTCTGCACCACACCCACGCCCGCGATCACCCTGACGGTTGCTGCCCTGGCCGCCAGCGCGGGGACCATCCTGGCCACGCCCACTCCGGTTCTCACCTCCGGCCAGACCGTCTTGACGGCCCAGTTTGCGCAGGCTCCGGGTCCGACGCAATCGGCGAGTGCCGGTGCTCCCTCCGGGACCGTAAGCTTCGCGGCGGGAGGCAACACGCTGCCGGCTGCAAAGCTTGTTCTGGACAAGACTGCCACTTTCACCGCGCAGACGGCGACGGTGACAACGCCGGCTACGGCAACGCCCGTCATCGCACCTGCGGCGGGAACCTACACTTCCGCGCAGACCGTCTCCATCACGGATGCCACGGCGGGAGCCGCGATCTACTACACCCAGGACGGAAGCACGCCAACCACCGCTTCCGCGCCGTACACCGGATCCTTCACCATCTCGACAACGCAGACCATCCAGGCGATCGCCGCAGCCGTGGGCGATCTGAATAGCGCGGTGGCATCGTCGGCCTTTACCATCAACATCCCGCCCCCGACCCAGGTTGCGTTCACGGTGCAGCCGGCCAACACGCTGCTTGACGCCGTGATTACACCGGCGGTGCAGGTGGCGGTTGAGAATTCACTGGGCAATGTAGTCACCACGTCTTCCGCTGCCGTCACGCTAACCCTTTATTCCACCGCCGTCCCCCCCACTGTCCAGCCGCTCGGCGGCACGACAACTGTCAACGCGGTTAACGGCATCGCCACATTCTCCAATCTGACGATCGCCAACGTAGCCAGTTACGTCCTCACCGCCACCAGCGGGACACTGCAATCCGCAACCAGCAACACCTTCAGCGTCACGCCGCCGCCCATTACCTTTACGCTGCCGAGTCCGCTGATCGGCATCACCTCTACCCTGACCGGCAGCTTCACCCTGGGCGAGCCCGCCCCGCCCGGCGGCGGAGCGGTGGTGAGCCTCGTCAGTTCGACCCCGGCAAATGTGACCATCGCCCCGCCCAGCGTGACTGTACCCGCAGGCCAGACGACCGGGTCGTTCACCTACACCGGGGTCGCGTCCGGACCCTCGACCCTGTCGGCAAGTGCGACCGGCTACCAGACGGGGATGGCGACCGTGACCGGGACCTCGGCGCAGGTCAGCCTTGGCGCCATCCCGCCGGTCGCTCCTGGCCAGAGTGTGAGCCTTGCTCTAAGCCTGGCGACGCCGGCGCCCGCCGGTGGAACCACCGTCACCTTCACTATCAGCAACCCCAACATTGCAACCGTAACCTCCAGTGTCCTCGTACCAGCCGGGCAGCAGACCCCGACTGCCAACCCGCAGGTCACCGGCGTTCTCATCGGGACCACCACGGTGACCGCGACTGCGCCCGGTTATGCCCCCGCCATGCGCGCGGTCAACGTGACGGTGACGGCGACGTTCAACCCCACAACCACGAATATCAACCTGAGCACGTCGACCAACACCACGCTTAACATCTCCGCACCGGCTCCTGCCGGGGGAATCACGTTTAGCCTCTCCTCCGACACTCCGACCATCGCAACTGTGGCTGCGAGCGTTACCGTCGTTCAAGGCGCCACCTCGGTCGCGGTTCCCATTACCGGCGTCTCCGCGGGCAGCACCACCATCCGCGCAGACTCGCCCGGCATCACCGAGGCAACCGGCACGGTGACGGTCTCCAGCGCCATCATTGGTGGAAGTGTCACCACCGGCTACGACATGGAGAGTGGGGTTTTCATTAGTCTTCCGGTCGCTCCGCCCAACCCGGTCACGGTGACGGTCACCACCAACAACCCTGCGGTGGCGACCGCCTCCACTAGCCCCACGGCCGTGGGCCAGACTACCCTGGTCTTCCCCAACGTCACCTCGAACTCCGTCGGAACGATCTACGCGCAGGGCCAGAGTGTGGGCTCTACCACCTTCTCCATCTCGGCCCCGGGGTACACCGCCGGGTCGGCAGCGGTCACCGTCGACCCGTCGGGCTTCGTCTTCGATGGAGGACAAGGCATAAGCACCACGACATTATCAACCCCAACCACGGAAGCCATCTACACTGCCGTCCTGACTCCCGGTACGCTGGCGATTCAGAGCCTCGGCGTGCAGCTCAATCCCAATCTGGCAGGCATCAGCCTGTCCGTAACCAGCTCGAATACCGCGGTCGGAACGGTTAACAGCCCGCTGGTCTTTGCCGGTGGCAACACTTTCCAGAACATAGCCTTCCAGCCGGTTGGCGTAGGCACGACGAACCTCACCCTTGGCGCTGCTCCGGCCGGCTTCAGCACGCCCTCGCAGTATCAGCAGATAACGGCCACCGTCTCGACACCCACGATCATCGTGAACGGCGTGACCACAGGCGTCAATCTGCAGACCGCGATGAGCATTAACCTTCCGGTCGCCCCACCCAACCCAGTCACGGTAGCGGTGAGCGTACCGGCTGCGGGCGCGGCGACGATCTCCAACAGTCAGACCGTCGTGGGCGGCACGACCCTTACGTTTACCAATGTCACGTCCACCAATGTCGGGACCATCTATGTGCAGGGGCAATCCGTAGGGTCGATCACGCTGACCGTCGCTGCCCCGGGATACAACAGCGGGACCGCAACCCTTTCCGTCATGCAGTCTGGCTTTGTCTACGACGGAGCGTCGAACATTACAACCACCACCTTCTCCGGCCCAACCGCCGAGGCCGTCTATACCGCGGTTCTCACTCCCAACCTGACCGTCCAATCCCTGGGTCTTGCGCTAAGTCCAGGAGTCGGCCCGGTGACGGTGCCGCTCACCAACTCAACCCCGGCGGTCGGCACCATCGCGCCCACATCCCTGGTCTTCAACACCGGCGACTCCAACCATCAGTACAACTTCCAGCCGGCCGCCGCCGGCTCGACCAATATCACGCTCGGGACCCCCGCCGGCTTCAGTACGCCCATACAGTACCAGCAGGTTACGGCTACCGTTTCCGCGCCCCAAATCATAGTGGGGTCCGTGACCACTGGAGTCAATCTGCAGACCGCGATGAGCATCAACCTTCCCGTCGCTCCACCCAACCCAATCACCGTGACCGTCACCAGCGGTACGCCTGCGTCAGCGACCATCTCCAATAGTCAGACCGTCGCGGGAGGCGCGACGCTGACGTTTACCAACGTCACCTCCACCTTTGTCGGAAACATTTATGTGCAGGGGCAAGCCGTGGGGTCGACGACCCTGACCGTCTCTGCCCCGGGATACATCAGCGGGACCGGGGCCCAATCGGTCATGCAGTCCGGGTTTGTCTACGACGGAGCATCGAACATTACCACCACCACCTTCTCCGGCCCAACCGGTGAGAGCGTCTACACCGCGGTTCTCACTCCCAACCTGACGGTTCAAACTCTGGGTCTTGCGCTGAATCCAGGAGTCGGCCCGGTGACCGTACCGCTCACCAACTCAACCCCGACGGTCGGCACTATCGCACCCACATCCCTGGTCTTCAACACCGGCGACTCCAGCCATCTGTTCAACTTCCAGCCAGTCTCCGCGGGCGCGACCAATATCACGCTCGGGACCCCCGCCGGCTTCAGTACGCCCATACAGTACCAGCAGATTACGGCCACGGTCACCGCGCCCCAAATCACGGTGGGCAACGTGACCACTGGAAACAACCTGGAAATTCCGCTCTCGATCACTCTGCCCGTCGCGCCCCCCAACGCAGTCACCGTCACGGTTACCAGTAACGGACCGTTGGTCGCGACCGTCTCCAACAGTGCGACTGTCGTCGGGGTGACGACGCTCACCTTTACCAATGTCACCACTACCAGCGTCGGGACCATCTATGTACAGGGTCAGAGCGTGAACTCGACCACGCTGACTGTGTCCGCGCCGGGCTATAGCAACGGGAACGGCACGGTTACCGTGGATCCATCGGGCTTCGTCTTCGACTCTGGGAATTTCACGACCACCACAACCTCGACTCCTACCACTTTGTTCGTCTATACCGCCGCGCTGAGCCCGGGTTCGCTCACGGTCGTGCAACTCGGCCCGCAACTCAATCCCGGTATCGGCAACATAAGCGTGCCGGTCGTCAGCTCCAACCCGTCAGTGGGGACCATCTCTACCAGCCCTGTCGTCGTCGTCCCCGGGGTAGGCTTCGTCACTACATCCTTCGATCCATTGGCCAGCGGGACCTCGGTCATCTCCATCCAGACGCCCTCCGGCTTCAGCACTCCATCGGCGCAAACACAAGTCACGGGGACGGTGCAATGATGACCGCCGCCCGCCTCGCGCTGCCAACTCGCACCCGGTCTTTGACGTTATGACGATGCTCGCGCCCATCTTCGGCAAACCAGCCTCTCCCTCGCAGAGGGACGGGAAGGCGCGCCGTCATGGCCTCGGGCATTTCGCGGTCCTCGTTCTCTGGCTTACGCTGGCGGCGATTGCGGCGTGGGGACCGGTGCTGCAGGCACAAACGCTCCCGGTTATCGTTGCGGACTTCAACCACGACGGGATACCCGACGTACTCGTCCAGTCGACCACCACGCCTACCGCAACCATCGTCTTCGGGTCAGTCCCCTATGGAACCTTCAGCGGCAGTGCGAAGGGGGTCACCTTCCCCGCCGCGTGTACCTCGCTCGGCCAGGGATCTGTGCTGGTGGGCGACCTGAATGGCGACGGATTCCCGGACATCGTGTTCTTCTGTCAGACCTCGTCCGGCGTCCTCGCCGGCACCATGCTGGGCAATGGGGACGGGACCTTCGGCACCGCCACGACCGTGCAGGGCGTGTACTCGTCGACCGCGGTGCTTGGCGACTTCAACCGGGACGGCAAGCTCGATCTAGCAGTCATTGGGCCCAGCGGCTCTCCCACCGGCGCACTGGCAATCGAGTTCTTCGCCGGCAACGGCGATGGCACCTTTGCGGCCCCGGTCGTCTCCCCCTTCGCAGCGACTCCCGCCTACGTCGCGCCGGTTGCCGTCGATGTGAATGGCGATGGCTATCCGGACCTCGTTATGGGCAACTTCAGCGCGACCCAAGGTCCGCTGATGATCGTCGTGTTCGGGAACAACCAGAACGGGACGTTCGGAGTACCCGGCCCCAGCGCCAATGCACCCAGCGCGTCGACCAGCGTGGGCACTTTCCCGGCCAGCGTCGACGTCTCGATCCTCCCCGGCAATTTCTTCGGGACCGGCAACACAGACTTCGCGGTGGTGGATGCGGGCGACCAGAATCCCGGGTTTTTCATCGTGCAGAACACCAGCACGGTTAGCTCCTTCTCGCTGGCAGCGTCAGTCAAGACACCCTACCCCGGGCTGCGCGCGGGGATGGCCGGCAGCATCGTCGGCAGCGGCTTAACCGATCTTGTCGCGGCCAACGGAAACACCACCCTGACCGTGCTCGCCAACGGCGGAAGCGGCACCTTCACCGCCAGCTACAGCGCATTGACCCTGCCCGCGACGGGGACGCTCTTTGCCGTCGCCGACGCCAACGCAGACGGCTATGCCGATATCTACACCGCGACCCAAACCACTGGTTTGCAGGTCACTGTGAACCTGGTGACCGGCTCCGCCACCGCCACCTCGCAACCGTTCTCACTCGCCGCCGGGACTCAGCCCATCTCTGCTGCCTGGCCGGGCAACGTGAACTTCACGGGCACCACCGCAACCGGAACCCAGACGGTCATGGGCGTGCCAACTGTGGCTACGCTTACCAGCTCCCTGAATCCGTCGACCGTTGGCACCGGGGTCACCTTCACGGTCACCGTTGCTCCAACGGTCACGAGCCCCAACGTTCCCAGCGGCACGATCGTCTTGACCGACGGGACGACCACCCTGGCGAGCGGGCCGCTGAATGCAGCCGGAGTTTTCTCCTACACTACCAGCGCGCTGGTCCAGGCCACGCACTCCATTCAGGCGACGTATGCAGGGAGCGCCTACTTTGCAGGGACCGTGTCGCCGGTGCTCTCGCAGGTGGTCAACCACGCTCCCGCGGTGGCTCCAACCCTCACCTGGGCGAATCCCGCCTCGATCGTCTTCGGCACTGCATTGGGCGCCGCCCAGTTGAACGCCACGGCGACAAACTCGGTAGGCGCTTCGGTACCTGGTACCTTCGCCTACTCGCCCGCGGCGGGCACGGTGCTTACCGCCGGCGCCCATACCCTCAGCGTGACCTTCACCCCAACCGATCCCCTCAGCTACCTCACCGTGTCCGACTCGGTAACGCTGACCGTCACCCAGGCGACGCCAGTCCTGACCTGGGCCACGCCGGCGGGCATCGCCTACGGCACTGCCCTGAGCAGCACGCAGTTGGACGCCACCGTGGTTGGGGTTACCGGCGCGGCTCTGCCGGGAACCTTAACTTATGCACCGCCCGCAGGCACAGTCCTCACACCCGGGACACAGACCCTGACCGTAAACTTTGTGCCCACGGACGCGGTGGATTACACCGGTACCCGGGGCTCGGTAACGCTCGCCGTGTCGGGTTTGACGCTGACCTCGTTCACGCCCAACACTGCAAATCTCGGCGACCCGAATAAGACCATCACCGTGACCGGCCTCGGCTTTGTCACCAGCTCGGTGGTACAGGTCAACGGGACCGCGGTCGCGACCACATACGTCAACGCGACTACCCTGACTGCCGTCATCCCCACTGCGGACTTCACCCTTGTGGGCGCACTTCAGATTACCGTCTACGATCCGGCGATCTCGCTCACCTCGGCGGCGCTTCCCCTCACGGTGGCCGCGGTCCCGCCAACGGTCACGCTCAGCGGCCCGCCCACGTCCTCCCCGGGTTCCCAGCCCTCGCTCTCCTTCGCCATCACGAATCCATACCCCGTTGCCTTGACTGTCACCTTCACTCTCACGTTTGCCCCGGCTGTGACTCCGCCGGTCGACGATCCGGCGATCCAGTTCTCCAATGGGTCAAGGACCTTCAGCTTTGTGGTAGCGGCGAACTCGGTTACCGTGCCCCCGATCCAGCTTCAGTCGGGCACGATTGCCGGCACTATCACCATCCCGATACAACTGGTCGCAGGTGGCGCGGTTGTAACTCCGGCAAGCCTGCAGCCCGTAGTCATCGTCGTGCCGGCTACCGTCCCGTCGATTACCACCGCCTCCGTCACGCGCAGCGGCGACCAGTTGACCGTGGTCATGGATGGCTTCTCGAACACGCGCGAGGTCGACCAGGCCACCTTCCAGTTCACCGCCGCCCCTGGCGCCCAGATCAACACGAAGGACATCACCCTTAAGGTAGGAACGATCTTTGCGGACTGGTACAGCACCGCACCGTCCGATCCGTACGGATCGACCTTCAGCTACACCCAGATATTCAATGTGAGCGGCGGTGCGGCCAACATAGGCTCGGTGCAGATCACGCTCACCAATACGGTCGGAGTTTCCACGTCGCAAACCGCACAATGATCGACCCGCGCCGCGCTCGCGCCAACAACCCAACAGAGGAGCACAATGCCGACTTAAAGATCGCGCCAACTGGAGGCCCGACTGCCGCAAACACCGAGGAAGGCCGGCGCTTGCTTGAAACCCAGGGAAAACTCTTGTGGCGCCGTTGGGGACCCTATGTCAGCGAACGCTCCTGGGGAACCGTTCGAGAGGACTACAGTCCCGACGGAGCAGCGTGGGATTCTCTATCCCACGACGCGGCGCGAAGCAAGGCTTACCGCTGGGGTGAAGACGGCCTGGCCGCAATCTGCGACCGTTACCAGCTTCTGGTGTTCAGCCTTGCCCTCTGGAACGGGAACGATACGATTCTGAAGGAGCGAGTCTTTGGCCTGACGCCCGCAGAGGGTAATCACGGAGAAGACGTAAAGGAATACTACTTCTACCTTGATAGCACGCCGACCCATTCGTACATGAAGTACCTCTACAAGTACCCGCAGGCCAGGTACCCGTACGAATGGCTGCTGCAGGAAAACCGAAAGCGCGCCGGCCATGGCTCCGAGTTCGAACTTCTCGACACGGGGATATTCGATGAGAACCGATACTTCGACGTGTTCGTGGAGTACGGCAAGGCGTCCGCCGAGGATCTGTGCGTGCGTATCGAAGCCTTCAACCGCGGCCCGGATGCCGCTCCCCTGCATATCCTGCCCCATCTTTGGTTCCGCAACATCTGGGGATGGACAGATCCTCGCGGCACAACACCCTTGATTGAGGAAGGACCGCGAACTGAAGGGGCGTTGAGCCTGCTCGCCGATGACTCGAATGGAGAGCGTCTCAAGAACCTGCCATTCGACTACCAACTCGGCAAGCGATACCTCTATGCACCAGCAGATGGCCAGTCCCTCTTCACCGACAACGAAACCAACGCGCACCGGCTCTATGGTGTGCCGAGCGCAAATCAGTATTTCAAGGATGGCTTCCACCGCGCGATCGTGAACGGCGAGCAGCAGGCTGTCAATCCGCTGCGCACCGGTACCAAAGCGTGCCTCCATTACGAATACACGATTCCCGCTGGTGGATCGGCCGTTGTGCGGCTGCGGCTCACGCCGGAACTTCTGGAAGCTCCGCTCCAAGATGTCGATCAAGTCATCGCGCAGCGCCACTTGGAGGCCGATGAATTCTATTCAGCGATCCAGCCACCCAAGGCAACGGAGGACGAAAAGCTCATCCAGCGGCAAGCGTTCGCCGGGTTGCTCTGGTCGAAACAGTCTTACCTGTACGACGTGAATGCATGGTTGGAAGGCGACAACCCCAACCATCCTCCGCCCAGCTCGCGTTTGCTGCTTCGCAACCGGCACTGGCGTCACCTAAACTCCATGCGCGTACTGTCCATGCCCGACAAGTGGGAGTACCCATGGTTTGCGGCCTGGGACCTCGCATTTCACGCGGTGCCTTTCGCCCTCATCGATCCGGAGTTCGCGAAGGAACAGCTCTTTCTGATGCTGTTTGAACAGTTCCAGCATCCCAACGGCCAGATTCCGGCCTGCGAGTGGGAGTTCTCCGATCTGAACCCTCCTGTGCACGCCTGGGCCGTCTGGCGCGTATACAGCACCGACAAGGAACGCACCGGCAAAGGAGACCGCGAATTCCTTGAGAAGTGCTTCCATAAGCTGCTCATCAACTTCGCGTGGTGGGTGAACAAGGTCGACAGCGCTGGAAACAACGTGTTCGAAGGCGGCTTTCTAGGTTTGGACAACATCACCGTGATCGACCGCAGTGACAAGTTGCCGGGCGGTGCGGTCCTCGAGCAATCGGACGCAACCGGCTGGATGGGAATGTTCTGCCTCAACCTGATGCGAATTGCTTTGGAACTATCGGCCGAGAACAAGGCCTACGAAAGTCTCGCCCTGAAGTTCTTCGAGCACTACATCTACATTGGCGCCGCCATGAAGAACATGGGCGGCCGGAAGTACTCGCTGTGGGACGAAGACGACGGGTTCTTCTACGATGTGCTTCGCTATCCGGATGGAAGCTTCCACAAGTTCCGCGTTCGCTCCCTGGTGGGGATCATCCCACTTTTCGCCGCGGAAACGCTGAGGCTCGATGATATTGCAGACTTTCAAGAGTTCAAGACCAATTTCCGGTGGTTTGTAAACAATCGCAAGCAACTCACCAAAACCTGCTGCCACTTTATCGAGGGAAAGAAACAGTACGAACTCACAATTGTGGACGAACATCAACTGCGGCGGATGCTGGAGCGGCTCCTCGGCCCGGAGGAATTCTTATCCGATTACGGAATCCGCAGCCTGTCCAAGTACCACCAGCACCATCCGTTCCTCTTCGGCCAAAGCGAAGTGCGCTATGAACCCGCGGAATCCAGCAACAAGATCAAGGGTGGCAATTCAAACTGGCGCGGCCCCATCTGGTTCCCGACGACATTTCTGATCATCGAGTCGCTGCGCACGCTCGGCGCGGGCTTTGGCGAAGACTTCAAAATCAGCATCCCGGGCGATTCGCGAGGTAACCGGAATCTATTCGAGATCTCACGTGAGATTGCCGACCGCATGATCCATATCTTTACCCGTGACGAATATGGAAAACGGCCAGTCTACGGCGGGACAACAAAGTTCCAGGAAGACCCGTATTGGAAGGACCTGATCTTGTTCTACGAGTTCTTCCACGGCGATAATGGCGCCGGCCTGGGAGCGTCACACCAGACCGGCTGGACCGCACTGGTGGCGGCTTTGATCGAGGACTGGAGACGGTGTGGGTTTACGCAAAAGGCTGAAGTTGGCAGGCAGAGTCTTCAATCGCTTGCGCCATCTCGCACCCCGTAACTCTGAAGTTTAAAACCCCATAAGCCTGAAGTTCTACGGGGCATTTACGCGTCAGGCTGAAGTTCCACCCGCGGATGCCCAAATAATCGGCGATCGCGTGACGATGCAAGTAACTGATAAAAATAAGCATCCGGGGATCTAGCACCTATTCTGGTGAATCACACCGATTTCACCACAGTCAACCACAGTATCGGCATCCCCGCGAATGTTGCCAAAGCCTGCGCGACTTCGGCAGAATTCTCTAACCTTTGGCGCCTACTCAGACTCGCTGGTCAGCCCGACCTTCAACATGAGCGTTACTGAGCTGCCCCCTTCGTTTAGTCCGCGCTGGCGAGAGCACTCGGGTTTGAGTTTAGCTGCAAATTGAGTTCGCAGCAGTAGTCGAGGCTGTGCGAATGTGGGAAGCGCTTGTTGCTTTCCAC
>Ga0181526_10000047_pt1 | contig 122467 bp, 85 predicted proteins | sample PEATcosm2014_Bin_35_FD_119750 | JGI IMG/M metagenome (GOLD analysis project Ga0181526, IMG submission 119750) | Peatland microbial communities from MTU Mesocosm Facility, Houghton, MI, USA - PEATcosm2014_Bin06_30_metaG | ecosystem: Environmental > Terrestrial > Soil > Wetlands > Peat | place... | reverse complement strand
CGCGGCGTGAACCCGCGATCCAGCAACCGGTGGTGGATGTGGCCGCGGTCCGCTGTAAAAATCGGCTGGCGCCGCAGAAAGCGCCGCACGATGGCCAGCGCGACATCCAGCAAAGGAATCGAGAGCGCCATCAAGGGCGCGGTCATACCCAGTAGCGTGGCCGACTTATTGCTCCAGATGGCGGCATAACAGCCCAATAGAAAGCCGATCAGTAAACTGCCGGAATCGCCCAGGAAAATGGTCGCCGGGTTGAAGTTGTAGCACAGGAAGGCCAGCAACGCGCCGGCCAGCGGAAAGGTAGCCACCGCCAGCACCATGTTGTGCTGCATCATGGCCGCGGCGAAGACGGTCAGCGTGGCGAACAGACCTACCCCCGCAGCCAGACCGTCCAGCCCATCCACCAGATTGAAGGCGTTCATACAAGCCAGCAGCCACAGAATGGTGAGCGGGATGCTCCACCAGGCGTTGGTGGGAGTGCCGCCGATCGAGAGGACCCGCACGCCTCCCACACATGCCAAGCCAGCCGCCGCGATTTGTCCGGCGAGCTTGATCCAGGCCCGCAGGTTGAACAGATCGTCCAGCAGTCCGACCGCGAAGGCCAGCGCGGCGCCGGGAAGCAGTCTCCAAACCAGCGAGAGTTGCTGGGCGAGCGGGCTGCCTCCTTCCGGACGCACCAGTACATACGCCACCAGATAGGAAATGGCGATGGCCAGGCCGCCCACCCGCGGGATGGGATAGCGATGGACCTTACGCGCGGCATCGGGCTGGTCCACCACCCCGTAAGACCGGAATACGTCCCGGAAGATCGGGGTTAGTACCAGGGAGATGATAAACGCTCTGAATCCTAACCAGAGCAGGGAATGCACGCTGCAGACCTCCGGCTACTCATCACTGATGTTGGCGCACCCCGCCTCTGCATGTCAAGGCACTTGCTTTCAATTATTTCCGGTTGGTACCGGCGGACGGTCGACGGGCGGCTGCCGGGCCGCCTAACAAACGTCCACGGCGCCCGATTCCGCTTGACAGCGCTCGGTGCGGCGCGTCAGAGTGAATGGTTGAACCCTGCTTGAAGCATAGTTGAAGCAGGTTGCCGAATCGATCGAAATCCTGAACTCCCGGAGGCCCTTTGCTGTTTGTTCGAACGACTCTTTTTTTAGGCTGCGCACTAGCCCTGATGGCGCAGTCCGATGCGCCACAGGCCGCTACGTCGCAGGCCGCTACACCGCAGGCCAGTTCCGATGACGAGTATAGCGGACCCGCAATTCTAAGCCGGGGTGAAACCCCCGTCGGGCAGACGGTGGCGCCTATCGCCTTCCGGCCGTATATCGGCGTCGCCGGGATCTACGATACCGGTTTGGTCCCGGTCTCGGTCACCCCCACGGGCCAGATACCTTCCACGGACTTGTACGGATTGGAGGTGAACCTGGGCGCTTACGCCTATCACGTCTGGAAGCACACTACCCTGGCACTGGATTATAAGGGGGATGTCCGGGAGTACTCAACCAGCTATTGGGACGCCACCGATCAATTCCTGTCGCTGATCCTCACCCACCAGCCCAATAAGCGCGTGACGTTCACGTTGCGCACCCAGACCGGACTCTACTCCAATAATTATTTCTTGGCCTCGGCCCTGGGCTCCTTGGATTCGAATTACCTTCAGTTGCCGCAAAACGACATTTACGATAACCGGGTCGTATTCGCCGGGGTCTCGGGGGATCTGACTTACCGCCTGACGCATCGGCTGTCGTTCAATCTCGGAGGGGAAGGTAGCCTGGTGCGCCGGCAGTCCAGCGCACTTTACGGCATGACAAGCGGCGTGGCGCGCGGGGATTTGGAGTACCGCATGAGCCGGCATTCCACCCTGGGAGTGGACTATCGCTTCACCTATTTCCAGTACACCAAAGGTTTCGGCACCACGAATATACACTCGGTAGGCCTCAACTATAGCGCCCAGATTTCGCCGCACGTGCAACTGTCCGCGCGCATCGGCGGCGCGCGTGTGCAGAGCTCAAGCTTGACCGAGGTTACGCTGGATCCGGCCCTGGCGGCTCTACTCGGCGAGTCCGAGGCCGTGCAGGCCGCCTATCGCCTCAACTACATCCCCGACACCCAAGTACGGCTGACGGACAGTTTCCGCCGGTCGCAGTTTACGCTGGCGTACCTCAACCAGGTGATTCCGGGCAACGGTGTTTACCTCACGTCCCGGAACAATTCCGTAAACGCGAACTATAGCTATGCCGGTGTGCGCCACTGGAATTTCGGCGCGAACGGCACTTATGGCCGGATGACTGCCCTGGTACAGACAGTGGGAGCTTACACGTCTTACGGCGCAGGGGTGGGCATCACACGAGACATGGCAAAAGGGTTGCATGCCGTGCTGCGGCTGGACTCGCGCCACTACGATATCGCCAGTGGGGCGCTATTCAACCACAACGAATACCGCATGTCGCTTGGGGTGAACTTCAGCCCGGGAGATCTGCCGCTGGTGCTGTGGTAGATGTGGTGCAGGGCCGCTCTCTCGCGGCCCCGCGGTCAAAGAGCTAGAAGATCGGAGTAAATCCCACCCATTCTTTGCGCGGCGGCTTCCAGCGAGAAGCGGCTCCGAATCAGGCGTGCGGCGTTGCATGCCAACTCGCCGCGGCGTGCACGATCGCGCACCAGCACACGTAAGACCTCCGCCAGTCCCGCCGCATCGCGCGGTTCAAATAGCATGCCCGTTTGGCCGTGCGTGACCAACTCCGGATTACCGCCGACACGCGATGCGGCCACGCAACATCCGCAAGCCATGGCCTCCATGAGCGAATTGGAAAGCGCTTCAGATACCGATGGCAGCACGAAAACGTCTATGGCATGCAGCCACTCGGCAACCCGCGGCGTAGCGGGTTCGAAGATGCAGTCCGGAAGAATGCCCAGCTCCCGGGCGCGGTCGTGCAAGTCCGCCAGGCTCGATCCGCTGCCTACTATGGCCAACTTCATGGCGGGCACAAGCCCGCGCACCGCGGCAAAGGCATCCAGCAAGGTATCGAGTCCCTTTTCGGGCCGGAGACCGCACACCACCCCGATCACCATCTGGGCGCCGCGCAGGACGTCCGGCCGATCGCCGCGCATAGGCTGGAACGCGCCGGTGTCGATGCCGTTATAGCAGAGATGGATCAAGCCGGCCGGCACCTTCTCCTCGTCGCGCAAATGGCGGCGCAGGAACTCACAATTGACCACTATGCCATCGACCAGGCGATCGGTGATCCGTAACGCATGCCTTTGCACCGCCGGCCACAGCTTCCGGTCGACGCGTTGGCTGGAAAGCACTGCCGCGGATCCCGCCAGACGGGCCGCGGGCGCTCCATAGACATTCGCGGGGGTATCGAACGTGTGCACCAGCCGAATGTTTTTTTCGCGGAGATACTGGGCGATGCGTAGGGCGCCCTTTACGCTGGTTATCGAGGGTACCGGGAAGTGCACGATCGGCACTCCGGCGGCCCGCAGGTCGTCCGCGCGCAATCCCGCCGGGCGGAAGCAGCCCACGCGCGGATCGAAACGGGATCGGTCCAGCGCCTTGGCGATCTCCGCCATTTGCCGCTCGCTGCCGCCCAGGTTCAGTTCCTGCACCATCAGCAGAATGGGAATCGGGGCGGGCATGCACCCTCAATGTAACGCATGCCCTGTAAATGCAGTCGTGCAGTTTCCAATGCTACAGTAATGGCAAGGTATCCAGAATCATGTGTGGCATTGCCGGATTCTACCTGCGCGAGGGCAAAGCGAGCTTGCCCGCGGTGCGTGCCATGTGTGACCAGATCCGGCACCGCGGGCCCGACGACGAAGGCTATCACGTGGAGGGCGGCTGTGGCATCGGAATGCGGCGGCTTAGCATCATCGATCTCAGTACCGGCCATCAGCCCATGGCGAATGAAGATGAATCTGTCTGGGTGGTCTTTAACGGCGAAATCTACAATTACCAGGAGCTGCGAAGGGATCTGCTGGCTCGTGGGCATCGATTCGCCACCAATAGCGACACTGAAACACTCGTGCATCTCTACGAAGAACAAGGCGCCGAGGGCTTGCGGCGCTTGCGCGGTATGTTTGCCTATGCCATCTGGGATGCTCGCCGGCGGCGCGTTTTTTTAGCGCGCGACCGCTTCGGGAAGAAGCCTTTGTACTATGCCGTGCTACCCCAGGGTCTCTACTTCGGAAGCGAGCTGAAATGCCTGCATGCGGCCGGTGTCCCGTCCGATCTCGACACAGAGGCCCTGCGGCTGTTCTTTCAGTTCACATATATCCCTGAGCCGTTGAGTTGCTTTCGCGCGGTCCGCAAGCTCCCGCCGGGCTCCTGGCTGACTTACGATGCAGATGGAACCGTGCGTCAAGGCCGCTATTGGCAATTTCCCACCCCTGTCGCCGAGACGCCCGCCGCCTTCTCGGAGACCGATGTCTGCGCCCGGTTGCGGGACAAGTTCGACGAATCGGTGCGCATTCGCATGATTGCCGATGTCCCATTGGGCGCTTTCTTGAGTGGCGGCATCGACTCGAGTTCCGTGGTTGCATCCATGGCTCTAGCATCGCGCGAACCTGTGCGCACGTTCTCGATCGGTTTCGAGGAGAGTGCCTTTAACGAACTGGAATATGCCGCCATGGTGGCGCGCCAGTATGACACCAGCCATCACGAAATCGTGGTGCGGCCCGACGCCGTGGACCTGATTTCCCGCCTGGTCCGGCACTTCGATGAACCCTTTGGCGATTCCTCCGCTATTCCCACATTCATTGTTTCCGAATTCGCCGTCCGCCACGTGAAGGTCGCGCTGAGCGGCGATGGCGGCGATGAATTGTTCGCCGGCTATGATCGCTTTCAGGCACTCGACAAATTGCGCAAGCTGGATCGTGTGCCGCGCGCGCTGCGTACATTTACTTCCTGGGTCGCCGACCGCCTGCCATACTCGGCGTACGGCAAGAACTATCTGCATATGCTGAGCCGCTCGACGGCGTTAGAGCGCTACTTCGAGAGCAACTTCGCGCCCTGGTTCTTGCGCCAGGAGTTGCTCCGGAACGAGTGGATGCTCCCGGCCGACAGCGCCTACTTAATGCGCTCACTGGCGGGTTTTTTGCTTCCCGGCAGCGCCGACCTGCTCTCCCAGGCGCTTTTCTTCGAAACTACACAGAATCTGCCTGGCGACTTGCTGATGAAGGTGGACCGCATGTCCATGGCGAATTCGCTTGAGGTGCGCTGCCCAATACTAGACCATGAACTCGGAGAACTCGCGGCTGCCATTCCCAACGGTTGGAAGATCAGAGATGGCAAGGGCAAATATATTCTATTGCGCGCACTGGGAGACCGCCTGCCGCCGCCGCTGTTGCATCGGGGCAAAATGGGCTTCGGCGTGCCGCTTGCACTCTGGTTCCGCGGTGCGTTACGGGCATTTCTTTGGGATCATCTGAACAGTACGGCGTTTGCCGGGCGCGGCGTTGTGTCGCCCGCTTTCGTCCGGCAAATGCTGCAAGAACACGACTCCGGACGCCGCGATAATTCGCACTGGTTGTGGTCGCTGCTGATGCTCGAGCTTTGGTTTCGCCAATTGGATCCTCAACCGACGACCGCTCTTTGCGCTTATGATTAAACCCATGACTACCGCCGTTCGGCATGAGGTTGATCATAAACGGCGCCTACCGCTTGTGTGTCCCAGCGTAAACGCAGGTACCCGGACATGTGCCTCGGCGTAACCGGGATAGGCCCTTTATGTGCTTCACCGTAAATACCACCCAATCTACGGCTGCCTTGACAGTACAACTCTATGAAAACAGATGGTTTAGTGAATTACGTTCAAGTACAAGCCAGGATCTACTATGTTTTCAATACATTACAATCCGCTTACGGGCGGACACACGCGCCTTACGATCAAACACATGGCTCTTACGGTCAAACACATGCCCTGTCGCGATGCTAAAACTATCTTAAATGACTGATTCTATAATACTTAGATTGTCTTGGAACGCTCCGGCGAGGGCTCTATATGGAATGGTTTATGGTTTGGATAATCTTAACCAAAGACAACCCCGCCATGCGCAGGCAGAAGCCTTTTGGTTGGTTTGGTATGTGCTTGCCAATAAAAACAGCCGAGCTCCACGGGCTTCATCGTAAATTGCTAGAACAGAATGCCGGACTAATGTTACAAAAACAGTGGATGCACTTCCTGTTCTAAAGGCTTCAACGTGACCAAACACAATCCCAAGCCCGCGCTGGTAAACCTGTCGGTCGAGGAGGAAAATCTCGCGGCCATTCCCTTTGCCGTATTAGAGCGCAGAGTCGGCAAGCGCATCGGAAAGATTGAGATCAAAGGTACCAAGGTGCTTCCCAACGGCAGTGAGATGGAAGTGGTCTGGCAGATCCAGGGCAACAATGAACTTGGTCTGCCTACCGAACAGGACCTCGATATTTTCGTCGTGCTCGGCGTCCTCACATTCCGGAACAACTTTGCCAAGACCGTGACGTTCAGTGGGCGCGAGATCGCCCGCATGCTCAATATCAGTTCAGTTCACGGCAAGTTTTACCAGCGATTGAAACTTGCCATGGATCGCTTCATCCCCTTGCGTTTCCGGGCGTTAACCGCTACGGACCAGCAAGAAGAAGTGAAATGGAGCAATGTGTTCCAGGAAGCCAGCTTTCTACTCGATCGTGAGACTGGCCGTTGTACGGGCAGTATTACCTGGACCGACAAACTCATCCAGTCCATCAATAACGGTTTCTTCCGGGTATTGGACGCCGGGCGCTACATGGAGCTCGACGGAATTACGGCGAAACACTTGTACCGGTTCTTTGCGGTAGCCTTTGAGAAGACCGACTTGGTTGTAATGGACGCCCGCAAGCTGGCCATGGAGCATGTAGGCATCTTGAACCCACCGCACTATTTCTCACGGCTTATGCAAACTCTGGAGCCGGCATTCGACCAACTTATCAAGATTCAAGTTCTCGGATCGTATAACGTAATTTCCGCAGAGGACTGGCGCATCGCCATGCACCGGCACCCCTCCTATGTGCCTGAGCGTAAGAGTTTAATGCTACAGAGCACCACTTGCCCCGAATTAAGCCGGGCGCACTGCCAGAATGCTCTCGAGAAAGCGGGCTTTGGTTACAAACAGGCCACAGGATGGACCGCTACCGCCGAAACACCTGAGCAATTATATGGTTTAGAGCGCGCCGCGCAGCTTGTGCTTGCCATGAAGCAGGAGGGTGTGCTGCCACATGTAGCTGCCAGTTACGTATCCCGCGCTCTCGATATGGGAACGGGCGCCGGCGAAGGTCGGGAGTTACTCGACTGGTGCGAGATGGCACTCGATATATGCAGACAGAAACAGCGTACCGGCCAGAGCTTGAAAAACGCAGCCGGACTAGTGGTCAAGATCGTCAAAGACCCGGCATCCCGGCGCCGGTTTCTGGACGAGCATATGGAAGGTGCGGCTAAAGAGCGGTACCGTCAACGGGAACGCTCGGTACTGCGGCAAAATCAGGAAGTCGAAGAGCGCGCTTTGATCCTCGAATACGAGCAGTTTCGTCAGATAACGGCCCAGGCCTTATTCGAACAGCTTAGCGACTCATCCAAGCTGGCCCTTTCCAAAGAAAAGTCCGAGTTACTGCGCCGCGAAGGCCGTTTGGAGAAGATGGCGCCGGAGGTACGCGATCGCGAAGTGACAGAGCTCATTCTGCAGGATCTCGCAAAGAACGACGTGCCGCCCTATAGCAAGTGGCTCTTGCGCAAACGCGCCGGACAGGCCGTGTTGCCATTTGCCCCGATGGATAACATCGCCTAAATCACCTGCGGTACAGTGAGGTTGATGGCCGCTACCTCACAGGAAGAGATTGCTGTTGGCGACCGGTTCGCCTTCGGCGAAAACTGGCGGCGTTTCCTTGCCCTCCTTGATGAAAGCCGCATTCTAAGCGCTCAACAGTCCTTAGGCCAGATGCTGGGAGTTTGCGATTTACACGGCAAGACGTTCCTCGATATAGGCTGCGGCAGCGGCTTGTTCAGCCTGGCGGCGCGCCGACTGGGAGCGCGCGTGTATTCCTTCGACTACGATCCGCAATCGGTGGCTTGCGCGCGGCAATTGCGCAACCGATACTTCCCGCAAGATCCGGATTGGCGCATAGAAGAAGGCTCAGTCTTAGATGCGCGCTATCTTATTGGGTTGGGATCCTTCGACGCGGTGTACTCGTGGGGTGTCCTGCATCATACCGGCGCCATGTGGCAGGCTCTGGACAACGCCGCTGGCCTCGTCGCGCCGGCGGGGAGACTATTCATCGCCATTTATAACGATCAAGGCAAGGCGAGCAACCGCTGGCGCGCGGTCAAGCGTGCCTACAATCGCCTGCCCGGCGCTTTGCGTTTTCTCGTTACCATACCGGTCCTGGTGCATTTGTACTGGCGAAGGACCTTAAAGGATCTGGTGCGGGGCCGGCCCCTTGAGTCGTGGCGTAACGAAGGCAAGGAACGCGGCATGTCCCCCTGGAGGGATTTGGTGGACTGGGTGGGCGGTTATCCATTTGAGGTTGCCAAACCGGAGGCTATTCTGGATTTTTATTTACACCGCGGCTTTACCTTGGAGCGCTTGACCACCTGTGGCGGTTCGTTGGGCTGCAACGAATATGTCTTTGTCCGCACAGCGCCCGGGAAGCTGTGATCCAACCAGAGCAGCCGTCGCTAAGGCAGCACGGTTTGCTGTAGAACGCGCGCAATAGTAGATTAGATCTTGGCTATGAAAGCTGTGATTACCGGATCCGGCGGGCTGATCGGTTCAGAATGCGTCCGCCAACTTTCGGCCGAAGGCTGGGAGGTCGTCGGAATCGACAACGATATGCGCCGCCAGTTCTTCGGCGAGCAAGGCACGACTGATCCGGTCGTGCGCGAGTTGCAGGCAACGCTGCCGCGCTACCGGCATCTCCCCATCGATATACGCGATCGGCAGGCCGTACGGCAGGTGCTCGACGCCGAGCGTCCACAATTCATCATTCACACGGCTGCGCAGCCTTCGCACGACAAAGCGGCGGCTATCCCCTACGACGATTTCGACGTGAATGCGTTGGGCACCATGAACATGCTGGTGGCCGCGCGCGATTTCTGCCGCGAGTCGCCCTTCTGCTTTACCAGCACGAATAAGGTATATGGCGACCGGCCGAATTACTTGCCCCTCATCGAACTCGACAAGCGCTACGACTACGCCGGCGGCCTGGATGGCGTGGATGAGAACATGTCGATCGACCAGTGTCTGCATTCCGTCTTTGGCGCTTCCAAAGTGGCCGCCGACGTCATGTGCCAGGAATTCGGGCGCTATTTTCAGATGCCTGTCGGCGTGTTTCGCGGCGGCTGCTTGACCGGACCGCAGCATGCCGCGGTCGAATTGCACGGCTATCTGGCGTACATCGTTCACTGCGCCGCGACAGGCAAGGAATATACCATCAACGGTTACAAAGGGAAACAGGTGCGCGACCAGATCCACAGTTACGATGTAGCCCATTTATTCCTGGAATTCTTCCGTTCCCCGCGCTGTGGAGAAGTCTACAATCTGGGCGGCGGCCGCGCGAACAGCCTCTCTATTCTGGAGACGGTGGACGCGCTAGCGGCCATGGGATTCAAGCTGCGGTACAGTTACAAAGATACCAACCGCGTCGGCGATCACATCTGCTATATCTCGGACTTGAGCAAGCTAAGGGCGCATTTCCCGAATTGGAAAATCCAGTATGGTCTGCCGCGAATTCTGGACGAAATCGCCGCCCGGCACACGCGCCTCGCGGAAGCCCCAGCGGGCGCAAGGAGCTGACCACGGATGAAGCTGTCGGTGGTCATTCCGGCCCGCGATGAGGAGGGATCGATCGAGCAGACCGTCTCCGAAATTGCCACGGCCCTGGCGGGGGAGCGGATACCGTTTGAGATCGTGGTAGTGGATGACGGCAGCACCGATCAAACCGCGGCCCATGTCGGGCTGTTAATGGAGCGTTATCCGGGTGTCCTGCTGGTGCACAATACCGGCCGGCACGGCTTTGGGATGGCCATACGCGCCGGGTTGGCGCAGGCCGCCGGCGAGGCTGTCGCGGTGATGATGGCGGACGGGTCCGACAGCCCGGAAGATCTGGTTCGATATTATCGAAAGATCGAGGAGGGATACGATTGCGCGTTCGGTTCGCGATTCATCCGCGGCAGCCGGATACTGGATTACCCAGTGCACAAACTGGCTATTAACCGGATCGCGAACTGGTTTATCCGGATCCTGTTCGGCCTGCGATACAACGACATCACCAACGCGTTCAAGTGTTACCGCCGGCAAGCTATCGACGGCATGCAGCCGCTGCTCTCGCCGCACTTCAATCTGACGGTGGAGATGCCCTTGAAGGCCATCGTGCGCGGGTATTCCTACGCGGTGCTGCCGATTTCGTGGACCAATCGCAAGTCGGGCATGTCCAAGCTGAAAATTAAGGAGATGGGAAGCCGCTACCTGTTCATCGTGTTGTATGTGTGGCTTGAACATCACCTTTCGCGCGGCGATTACCTGCGGGAAGAAGCGGAAGAGCGCGCCGCCACACGGCATGCTTAGGCCAAGCACGCGGTTAGCGCAGATCCTTGGGAAGCAGCCGGACGAATCGTAGCTTCAGGTCCACCCATATCCAGGTCGGCGGATCGCGGAACATACGCACTTTCTTGCCTTCCCGAAACGAGCGCGAGCGGTAGTTCACGGGCACTTCCAGCGGCCGGTAGCCCTTCCGAACCAGTTTGATGACCAGCTCATGATCGAAATCGAACCGGTTGCATTGGAACTCGAGCCCGAACAGGCAATCGCGGCGAAAGACCTTGAACATGGTGAAGGGGTCCGTCATGTTCTGGCGGTAAAGAACGTTGATCAGGCCCGTAAAGAACGCATGCCCCAAGTTCAGCCCGGCCGATAGGATTCTCTGTCTGGCGAACTGCCGGATTTTCCAGTCGCCGCCATGCCGCGTCCCGAGCACGAACAGCGCGCGGTGGGAAAGAATCGGCGCGAGCAGAGCATCGTAGTCGTCCAGGTCGTATTCGAGGTCGGCATCCTGGATCAGCACGATGTCTCCGGTGGCGTGCCGGAATCCCTCGCGCACTGCGTGACCCTTCCCCCGCGGCCGGTCCTGGAGCACGAGTTTGATCCCGGGGCGACCCCGATATTGTTTCGCCAGCTCGCGTGTGCCATCCGTCGAATTGCCTTCGATCACCACGATCTCGCGATCGACTCCGGGGATCTCCCTGTTCAGCAGCGCGTCCATCAGCACCGGGAATGTCCGGCTTTCGTTGAATGCGGCGACGATGATCGAGCACTTGGGGCGCGCTGGCGGTTCGTCACGTATGGCGGTCACGAGCATGCTGGAAGCGGTTGTTTTGTGGACCAGAACTTGGCGAAAACCGTGCCGCAGCAAGAGTAACTGGATCGTAGTTTCGTCGAACAACCACCGGTCTCCGGTGCGCTCTGCCGTGGCGCGTGGAACCGTGAGCAGTAGGGGAGCGCCAAGCCGCAGTGCCGCATGCGCTTTTCGCAGCAACTCACCGGGCGCGGGCTGCGTCTGCAACTGGTCCAACATGATGGCGGCGTCATAGGCGGCCGGCGCCAGGCAGGCGGAAGCTGTCGCCAGATCCAGCAGCGCGCCGCCGCGAAAACCGCGACGCCGCAGCGCATCCATGTAGCGTGCAGCGTCGCGTGTGGATCCAGCGGACAGCCGCTCGATGTTCCCTGGCGGGTCCAGCGCCACACACCCGCAGCCCTGACAGCGGGTCGTCGCCCGTCCGCGGACGGACAAGAGCGTGACGAAGCTCGACACGTCGCAAACCGGGCAGTTCATTGTGGCCGGACGCCTGCCTTGCGGGCGGTTGCCATCAACCCGCTGGCCGGGACCAGCAGATGGCGATGGGCTAAGCGGCCTGGAACAGCCCGGCGCAACAGGCCAATCAGGGGGCTCAGGATTGGCACCCGGAAGCGGTCAAAGTGACGCGAGATGTAGTCGATGGTCAGGACCTTGCGGCTGGGCGAGACGCGGATTTCGTGGAAGCCGCACCGTTCCAATAGCAGCCGGATGGAGGCTGCGCTGAAATAATACAAGTGCTCCACCTTGTATTCCATCCAGCGGCTGCCGAGCAAACGGCGCGTCCAACTATCCAGCGAGGGAGTGATCAACAGCACAATGCCTCCGGGGACCAGCATTTCCCGGATGCGCAGCAGCCAGCTCTCCGGATTCCGAACGTGTTCGATCACATCCGCCGCCAGGACCGCGGTGAAGCGGTCCGGCGCCAGGGGCAGCGTCTCGGCGGCGCCAACCGAGACCGCCTCTGTCCCCAGGCGGCGGTTGGCGATCGCCGCGGCGTGCGCGGATAGCTCGACTCCGGAGACGCGAAAACCTCGTTCACGAGCCTCCAGCAGGACTTCGCCGTGACCACAACCGATCTCGAGCAGTTCCGCGTTTTCCGGCGGGAGAAGTCTGGCGAGCGCATCGAGGTATAGAGCTCCCGTGGCGCTTTTCATTCTCGGTCGCCGCTCCGCCGCTGCGTCCCCCGGTTCCCCCAGGAAGTAGCCTTCGCCGTAAATCGCGGCCAGGACGGCGTCGTCCGGCTGCGGGTCCAGAAATTCCAGTTTGCATGCCCGGCACGCGTGTAACGCGTAGCTGGCAACGGCCGAGCGGCGCGGGACCGCCGGCCGGTCGCACAGGGGACAGCGGGGAGAAGTATACCGGAGGCTGTGCAAAGAACCAGATTGTATCTCTGCGCGCTTAGCGCATGGCAAACAGGTAATAGACATCGCCACCGTTTGCTTGATAGGCCGCGATCGGCTGGCCGCGCGGAAGGATATCCGTCTGGTATGGCGAGTCCGCGGGCGCATAAAGATAGTCGGGGTCTTTCGGGAGCATCGAGAAAATCTTGTCTCGTGGATAAAGCGTCCGGGGATACCACGCAAGTGCCGTTCCCGCGAAGTACGACACCAGCAACATGTCGGTGGGATTCATCCCCGAACCGCGGCTTGGCCGTACAACCAATACGGCCGGGCGCTGGGGGTCGACCACCCGCCTGAAATGCCGGGCCAGATCGCGCGCGAATTCCACGGTCCGGATGCCAGCGCCGCGATCCGGGTTATTCCGGGCAGCTCGCAACTGCGGGTAAGCGGTTCCACCGGAGCGCCAGCCTAACAGCGGAACGCAGGCTATAGTTACGGCTGGCTTCCCGCGGCCAAAGACCCGCTTCACCCGGTTTCCGAAACACGTCACCCCGCCAGAAAAGATCAGCAGAAGACTGGGCAGGGCCCGAGACCAAATAACGAGAGTCGATATGGAAGCACCAAACCGTAATCGTCGCACACAGAAAGAGCGGCAGAAGTAAGCCCAAGGCCAGCCGGCGGGTTCTGGTCCAACCCGAGCCGCAGACCAAGCCCAATAGCGGCAACAGCCACACCGGGTCGAAGAATTGCCGGTCCATGAAAAGATGGAAGAACTTTGGGATGTTGGTGCGCAGCCTGGTCCCAAAAGCGGCGGGGTTGTGGGCTATCGCCAGCAAAACGTTGAAGCGATTCGATTCCAGCGAACCGTATTTACGTTCGGCCTCGGCAAAGCCGGCATCCTCGTCGCCCGTACCAGTCACCCAGGCTTCCGACGCATAGAAGGTCGTAATGGCGGAGGGTCCCCAGATACGGTAATGCGATTTCGTCCGGATCTCATAGGCGGTGGCGGGGACGAACAGCGCCGCAAAGCCGAGCACGGCGAAAGAACCTCGCCCGAGCGCGCGGAAATCTCTCTTCGCGGCATATATGGCGCAAAGCAAGACGCCGGTGGCGATCGCGAAAAAGAGCAGAGCTTCCCATCTCGCCAGGTATGCCAGACCCCAGCAGAGGCCCGCGACTAACAAGCGAAGCCGGGTTGGCGCGCGTAGCGCCAGCACCGTAAACAATAGCGCCGGACCTGCCGCCAGCAGGAAAACCACATGTGAAATGCTGTGGACATGGCTGATCAGGCGGCTGGTTAGCGCCCCACTTGTCACGATAAACAAGCAGGCTAAGTGCCCCGCCGTGGCATCCCATAGCGCGCTGGCCGCGTAGAAACTGGCGATCAGGAAGGTGGTCAATGAAACGGCATAAACGATCTGATAGACCAGGCGGGGGCTGGGGGTGAACAACTCTACCAGAGCGCACGCCAGCGCCCCCAATAGAGGACGCCATAGCGCCGGAGGATCCAGAGGCGCCACGACCAAGCCATTTCCGGCCAGCAGATTCTTGGCCATCATCATTTCGATGGCGTTCCATCTGATCCTGGGGATCAAGCCGCCCCACATCCAGAAAAGCGTACCGCCCGCCAGCAGCCAGGCGGCCGGATGCTGGGCCAACACAGGGCCAAGCCGCTGGCAGATTTGCTTCGTGGAAAACGTCATCCGATCTTAGCGCAGGCGAGGGGTCCGAGAATCGCACAGTGGCCTGACGGCTGCCGATACCCAGCCAGCCAGCCCCGCCAAGTCATGAGAACCAGTACACTTTTCGACTAGCCAGCACCCCAAACGCCGCCTATAAGCGATATACTTCAATCTTTGGGTAAATTATGAACTTACGAAACTGTACGAGCCTGTCTGTAGCGCTCCTCTTTTCCCTGGGTACGCTATCGATTGCGGCGAACTCCGCCAGCACCCATCCGGCACAGGAAGAAGCGAAGGCCCAAGCGCTTGTCAACTATGGCAAACTGCCTTTGAGCTTTGAAGAGAATCGCGGGCAAACCGACGCCCGCGTGAAGTTTCTTTCCCACGGAAGTCATTACTCGATTCTGTTGGCTCCTTCCGAAGTCTCGTTGAAGCTACAGTCGGCGGATAAGGCGCGGCGGCAGTCCGCTATCCGGATGACTTTTCCGGGTGCGCAATCTTCGCCGGTTATGGCTGGCGGCGACCGGCAGAGCGCCGTCAGCAGCTACTTTATTGGAAACGATCCGGCCAAGTGGGTGTCCGGCGCTCCAAATTACGCCCGCGTGCAGTATCGGGAGCTTTATGCCGGGGTCGACCTGGCTTTTTACGGAAACCAGGGGCAGCTCGAATACGATTTTGTGGTCGCCCCAGGGGCCGACCCCAAGGCCATCCGGCTGCAATTTGACGGGGTGGATGACATGCACCTGGATCCCGCCGGTAACCTCGTGTTGAGCGCGGCGCACGCCGAGGTTCAACAGCACAAGCCCGTCATTTATCAGGAAGGCGTTGGCGGACGGCAAACCGTCGAAGGGCGGTACGTGATCCAGGCGCACCACCGCGTGGCATTTGAAATCGCCAAATACGACAGCCGCAAACCATTGGTCATCGATCCAACCCTGACTTTTGCGACCTACCTGGGTTCGAAGGGCGAGGAAGTGTTTGGCATCTCGGCGGCCGCATCCACCGCGACCTATCCGGCCGTGGCGGTGGACTTGCAAGGGAACGTTTACGTGACCGGTTATATGGGCGGCAACACCGCTAATTTTCCGGGCCCCCCCAAGATTTTGACTGCCGGCGGAGAAGGCGGCGGCACGGATGTGTTCGTCGTCGAAATGAATCCCACCGGGACCGCGCTACTCTATTCCGTGGTCATTGGGACCGGCTCCAACGAAGATATCGTGGGCGGCATTGCGGTGGACACTTCGGGCAACGCCTACATTACCGGGCATACCAATTCGGCCAACTTTCCGATTACGCCCACCGCCCCGCAAAGGAGCATCCCCGCCGGATCGATCAACGCATTTGTGACCGAGGTGAATATGACGGGAACCGCGCTGCTCTACTCCACATATTTGGGCGGAAGCGGCAGTTTCGCGGGAAACGGCATCGCCGTGGATCGCTCCGGAAACGCGTATGTAACCGGCACGGCGACGCAGTCGCTAACCCCTCCGTACACGCTCTTCCCCCTGGTCAATCCCATCTTAAGCTCGCCATCGGCCGGTTTCCTGACCGAGATCGACGCGGCCGGCACAGCCTTTACGTATTCCACCTTCCTGGGCGCGGGCATCGGATACGGTGTCGCCGTGGATAGCACCGGCGACGCTTACGTAACCGGCTCGACCGCTAATTCGGGGAAACCGTCGCCGGCGCAAGGATATGTTCTGAAAGTCAACGCCGGCGGCGCCGGCCTGGGTTATGGGCCGATTCTTTTGGGAAACACCGGCACCGCGTTGCAGACCATAGGCTTCGGAATCGCGCTGGACGCGCAAGACGATGCGTATGTCACGGGAATGACGAACGATCCGAACTTCCCACAGGTCCTGTCGGCCGCACAGCCGAAGTTCGGCGGTGGATTGACCGACGGCTTCGCCATCAAGCTGAACCTCGGTGGCGGTCTGGTTTATGGCACATATATCGGCGGGCTGGGCAGCAATTTGCTCCCGGAACGCGGATCGGGTATCGGCGTGGACCTGGAGGGCAACGCCTACGTGGCGGGCACGACGCAGTGCATCGGTTTTCCTACGGCGAGTCCGATTTCCGGGGCCCGGAATGGCGCGGCATCCGTGTTAATGAAAGGCACGATTAGCGGTTTGAACTCCAATTGGTCGTCCGCCAACCTGTCCGGGAGTTTCGACCAGGTGGACGCGTTGGCCTTCGATCCAAGCGGCAATCTTTACGCGGGCACCAGCGCGCTCAACGCCGCGGGCGGTGGAATCTACAAGCTGGCTTTCGGCGGCAGTTCGTGGACGTATATGAATAGCGGCATCACGTCCACCACCATCGATACGGTCGCGGTGGATCCAAACGCGACGTCTACCGTTTATGCAATCGGCAGCGGCTTCCTCTTCCAGACTACCAATGGCGGTACGAGCTGGACGAAGCCCGGCCTGGAAGTGGGTACCTCCGCCGTAATGGCGATCGCCAAAACCACCCCCACTTCGACGCTGTATGTGGGATCCAGCGCGGGCTTAGTCTACAGTACGAACTCCGGAACGTCGTGGACCGGCCCTACGACCCCGCCCCCCGCCGGGGCCATCAATGCCCTCATCGTCGATCCGAACAACTTGACCACAGCCTACGCGGCCACCCCTGTGGGCGTGTATCAGACCGTCAACGGCGGCGCCGCGTGGACCGGGGTCAATAACGGATTACCGACCGTGCCAGGTGGTGTTACGCCCGTGGCGGTGACCAGCTTGGCTATTTACGGACCGACGAAGACCATCTACGCCGCGACAGGCAATGGATTGTATTACTCAACCAATGCCGGCGGCAATTGGACGCAGGCGACTATAGGAACGCCGGAACCGGTTCTGAACACACCGTTTCTGGTGGCCGTGGATGCCGGCGACAATGTGTATGTGGCGTTTGAAGGAGCCGGCATAGCCACCGGAACGAACGGTGGCACCCAACCCGGCAACTGGAGTTTGCTCACATACAACGGCCTGACGCAGAATCAGATTCTGGCACTGGCTGCGCCGCCCACTGGCTCCGGCACGGCCTACGCGGGAATCTTTTCAGCCACCACCGCCTTCTTGACCAAGATCAGCCCCACGGGCCAATCGTTTTTGTCCTCTACCTGCATAGGCGGCTCGGACAACAACCTCGGGCAGGGCATCGCCGTGACGCCGGGCGGCTCGGTAGCGGTCTCCGGCCTCACTTACGCGACCAATTTCCCCGCCACCAAGGGAGCTATCCAGACCGCCAACGCCGGACTTTACGACGCATTCGCCGTCGGCGTCTCCGGCGCCGCCGGAAGCGGGGGGCCGCCTACGGTGGTCGTGCAGAGTCCCCTCAACGGCTCGTTTGAGTTCGGCAACGTCACGGTTTCCGGCTACGCGCTGGACACGTTCGGGATCGGGGCCACCACCATCAACACGGTACAGGTGTGGCTGGACGGCAGCTATTTGACTAACGCCACATACGGCGTAAACAATCCTGGCGCTTGCACGCCATATCCCACGGCGCCGGGCTGCCCGAATGTCGGCTTCACGTACCAGTTTTCGACCAACAGCATCGCGGCCGGTTATCATACGCTCGATTTCTATGCGCTGGATAACAGCAGTCCGGCCAACATCGGCTCGGCGAGCTTCCAGTTCGATGTTAGAACTAAGCCCTACATCCCCGATGTCTTCGGCAGCGGGCCCGGTCCGGATGTAATCTGGGAGGAGCCGGTAATCGGATGGGCACAAGTTTGGTATACGGCTTGCGTCCCTGGTCCGCCTTGCTACCCGCCGGCCGGCGGAGCGGCCAACGTCACGCAGGCCAACCCGTGGAACATCGTGGGCATCGGGGATTTCAATGGGGACGGAGCTCCCGACATCGTGTGGCAGGATCCCGTGGGCGGCGCCGTACAAATCTGGTACCTTGGAGGCCCTCAAGGCGTAACGCTGATGAGCGCCGCGGATATCTCCTTTGGTAACCCGTGGAGGGTCGCTTCGGTAGCGGACTTTAACCAGGATGGCCATCCGGATATCCTATGGCAGGATCCTACATCCGGATTCGCGCAAATCTGGTATATGGGCGGGCCGCAAGGCACCACCCTCTTGGGCGCGGCCAATCTGGACCTGACCAACCCGTGGAACATCGTGGGTACCGGCGATTTCAACAACGACGGAGTCCCCGATGTGTTGTGGCAGGATCCGGTCAGCGGCACCGTCCAGATCTGGTATATGGGTGGCAACACGCCAGGTCAGCAAGGCACCCAGCTCCAGTACGCGTTGAATCTCACCGGAGCGATGTCCACGAAGGTGGTGGCTATCGCCGATTTCAATAATGACGGCCACCCGGACGTAATTTTCCAAAATCCGTCGACTGGCGCGGCTACCGTGTATTTTTACACCGGAACGAATGGCACCACCGCAAATGGGACCTCTGTTTTGAGCACGGGGAACCCTTGGTATATTGCAGGGCCGCACTGATCGATAGGCTGTTATAACCGGGCGGGCGGCATGCCGCTCGCCCAAAGCTAACACCCGAGGAGCCTACACGACCGCCGCCAGCGCGATCAAAACCCGATCCATGGCGATGGTCTGCCGCGTTAAGGCAAAGGTTTTCCAGGGCGGACCGCTACCGGCCGCGATCGCTTTTGCAGCGTTTTACGTTTGCTTTTTCTCTCCCGTCCTGTTCTCGGGCAAGGTATTGGCGCCGCCCCCCGATGCCGTTCTTTTCTACTACCCGCATTACACCTCTGCCTTTAAATCGTGGGATCCCCTGCTGATGACCGGCTATCCGGCAGTGGCCGATCCGCAACTGATGTCCTGGTATCCCCTCGCGCTGCTGTTGCATCCGATTCCGGGATCGTGGAACGCGTTCGTCGTATTGGCTTATGCCCTCGCCAGTTGGTTCATGTATCTATTTGTTCGCCGAGTGACCGGCAAGGGCTTTGCCGGACTAGTGAGCGGGCTGATCTTCGGCCTGTGCGGCTTTATGAACGCGCATTTGGAACATATCACCATGATTCAGACGGCGATCTGGATTCCGGCGATGCTGCTTTGTCTGGAACGGCTCGCGAATGGTATCCGGTGGCGGTGGATAGCGCTCGGAGGATTGTCCACTGGGGCGTGTGTGTTGGCCGGCCATCCGCAGATCGCCCTGTACGGCATCACGCTGGTCTTAGGCTATGTCATGGTGCGCGGCTTTTCCGCCGCTTGTCCGGCATGGAAATACTATGCCGCGAGCGCCATCGCCATCGGCGCCGGTCTCGCGCTCAGCGCAGTACAAATCTTGCCGACCGCGGAGATGGCCGGCATGACTGCGCGCGCCAGCTTGAGTTTCACCGAGTTTTCTCAATATGCGCTGCCCCCGCATCAGCTCGCCACGCTTCTGTTCCCCTTTCTTTTTGGTGGGGCGGGGCCGGCATCTTTGTCGGGTACCCCTTATTTCGGTTCGTCGAGCGTCACGGAGCTGGCCGGTTACACAGGCCTCGCGGCCCTGGTTCTGGCGGCCATCGCGGTGATCTCCTACCGCACCGCGCAGGTCTTCTTCTGGGCGGCGGGCATGGCCATCGCGTGCCTGGCGGCGCTGGGCGCGGCCACGCCTTTGGGACGCATTCTGTATGCGCTACCGGCATTCGGACAATTCCGCGCTCCCGGCCGTTTTCTGCTGATCTTCGGAATTGCGGCCGCGGTGCTTGCCGGCTACGGCGTGGCTTTCATAGTGGAAGGGAAGAATCCCGTGCGAAGCGCGCTTTTGACGATTGGCGCGGGCTTGGCGTTGATTCTTTACGCCGGCAGAATCGCGCTCGTCGACGCGGCGCCGCTCCGGAAGGCGGCCTTGGCTGCGGGTGCGCGGTACTTCTCCGCATCCCCGTTCACTAACCCGTGGATCGGTGCGCCGCTATTCATCGGATGTGGCATGTGCGTGGTGCTGGCGCTGCTGATCCGGAAGCCAATGTCCGTACCACTCCGCGCGGCTTTGCTGCTGGCTGTGATCCTCGATCTTGCGGGCTTCTCATGGTACGGACGATGGCGCTTCGAATCGCCGCCGGCGCGGGATTTTCAAGAACCGGAGATCGTGCGCCGCACCGGTCCCGCGGTGAGCCGCCTGCGGGCGCGGTGGGTGCCGGTACGCGGAGATCTGGGTTCTCCGGCGGAGGCGCCGGGCGATCTGTCCGTCTTGTGGAAACTGCCGTCGCTGGCGAAATATGGGCCGCTGCTGCCCGCGCGCTACAAAGAACTATTGAACATGGAAGCCAACGGCCGGTTTCGAGGCCAATGGTGGGAGCCTGAAAACCGCGCGCTGGATATCGCCGGCGGCCGTTTCATAGCGGTCCCTGAAATCCTGAACACGCGCGAGGAGGGGTTTCGCGGGATTCTCTTCTCCAGCCAGGATCTCACGTTATCGGTCGGCAATGGGTGCGGTGCGTCTACGGCGTCGGCAACCATCCCGGTCCGGCAACCGCGGAAAATTCGGGGGCTCGCGCTGGTCACCTTGACCGGATGTTCAGTCGGGTTTGATCAAGGCACACCGCTGGCCGAGGTCCGCCTGCAAGCGATCGATGGGGCCAGCGTTACAATTCCGGTCCGCGCAGGGGTGGAAACGGCCGAGTGGGCAGCGGGGTGCGCCGATGTTGCCCCGGCGATGCGGCATCGCGCGGCGGATATCTACGCGCGATACTCCGCCCCCCGCGGCGGAGGCGTCTGCCAAGGCCAGACCTATGCGGCCATTCTCAATCTGCCCAAGCCAACAGCCATCTCCGCCATGGAAATCCGGTGGTTGCCGCGGAGCGTGGGGATCTTGAAAATCGACAAACTCAGCCTGCTGGATGCCAAGACCGGCGTGTCGCAACCGCTTTCCCAGCAGGACGTCCAGTTTGGGGATCCGGTCCGTTGGAGACGCCTGGACCAAGCCGAGGGCGTGGAGGTTTATGAAAACCTGCGCGCTCAGCCAAGGCTGTGGCTTGTCCCGGAAACCGTGCGGGCTGCGCCAGCCCAAATCGCCAGCGCCATCCAAACCTCGCGCTTGCCCGACGGGAGGTCATATGACCCGGCTGCGGTGGCCTTAGTAGAGGAACCGCTCGCCTTGCGTAAAGCCGTACCCGATCCGGACGCCGGGGCTTCGCTTGTGCAAGACAACGGCGCGTCCATTGAAATTCGGACATCCGGAAAACAGCCCAGTTTCCTGGTGCTGGCCGATTTTCACTACCCGGGTTGGCAGGCCACCATCAACGGCCGGCCCACCCACATATTCCGGACGAACTACATCCAGCGTGGTGTTCTCCTCCCTTCCGGAGAGAATCTCGTACGCTTCGAGTTCCACCCCATGCGGTTTTATGCCGGCGCCGCCGTTAGTTTGGGAACTCTAGCTATCGTTCTTGGCGCGCTATTTTTCGGGTGGAGCCGCGGACATCCGTGAACGGCCAGATCCCTTATAATGGTTGATTCTTCATGAGCCGCCGGGCATTAATCACCGGAATTACCGGGCAGGATGGATCCTATCTCGCAGAGTTTCTGCTGGCGAAAGGCTACGAGGTCCACGGCGCCGTCCGGCGCGTAGCTTTGGAGGATCCGGAGCACCGGCTGGTCCGGTTGAGCGCCGTGCGGGACCGCATCGTCCTGCATGCCGCGTCGCTCGAAAGCTTTGCCAGCGTCTATCAACTGGTCGCCAAAATTGTGCCGGACGAATGCTATCACCTGGCGGCGCAGAGCTTTGTGAGCTATTCTTTCGACGACGAGTTTTCGACGCTCAACACGAACATCAACGGCACCCACTTCCTGCTCTCCGCGGTCAAGGATCTGGCCCCCAAGTCGCGGTTTTACTTCGCGGGCTCGAGCGAAATGTTCGGCAAGGCGGAGGAGCTTCCGCAAACAGAGCGAACCCGCTTTCACCCGCGTTCGAGCTATGGCATCAGCAAGGTCTGCGGCTTCGAGCTGACCCGCAACTATCGCGAGGCGTACGGGCTGCACGCCAGCAGCGGCATTCTGTTCAACCACGAATCGCCGCGGCGCGGCTTCGAATTTGTCACGCGCAAAATCACATCCGGCGTGGCGCGGATTCTGGCTGGGCGCAGCAAACAGATCCCGTTGGGCAATCTCGAAGCCCGGCGCGATTGGGGACATGCCCGCGAATACGTCGAGGCCATGTGGCTGATGCTGCAGCAGCCCGAGCCGGACGATTACGTAGTGGCCACGGGCGAGAGCCACTCCGTGCGGGACTTTGTGGGACTGGCGTTCTCCCAGGCCGGCCTCGACTACCGCAACCATGTGGTGAGCGATCCGACGCTCTTCCGCCCGGCCGAGGTGAATTTGTTGCTCGGCGATGCCACCAAGGCGCGCACCAAGCTCGGCTGGTCGCCGACCATCGCTTTCGAGTCTCTGGTCCGTGAAATGGTCGATGCGGATTGCCGCGCGCTGGGGGTTTTGCCCAAGGCCTTGCAGCACGTATGAAGCGGCGCTGGGCATAGGCTAAATCAAGTGGACAACCAGATGCTGCAACAAATTCGGGACGAAATGCAGTGGTCCTATAAACCGCGCGATGCGAGCAAGCCACCCGTGCAGGTGGAAGCCGGCCGGTCGTTCTCGACGGAATTGGCGGAAGTGCGGTCCGCCATCGCGGCGCTGAACGCCAGCTACGCGCTGGTGGGCCAGACGCCGCCGGAGCCGCCCACCTTCCGCGGCCGCATTGGCGCCCGCTTGGTCAAGCTCGTACAACGGCTGCTGTTCTGGTACACGCCTCAGATCGTCCACTTCCAATATTCCGCGCTGCGTGGGTTCGAAGCCGCGTTGCGGACATTTGAGCAGCAAGCCGGAAATCTGGGCGATACGCGCGCCGCCCTGGCCGCCGCCGTGTCCCGCGCGGAGGCCCTGGAGCGGAGGCTGGAGGCCCTGCGGCTACAGGCGCTGCCGCGCATAGACCGCGAGTTGGCGCGCCTCCGCGCGCAGCAAACCGTGCAAGAAGAGCGCATGGCGCTGCGGATCGAAGGGCGGAGCGAATTGTCGGCGCCATCCAGCGCCGCCCCTGTGCAGCCAGTGGGCGAAACACAGTTGCATCGCATGGACGCGCTCTATGCGGCCCTGGAAGATGAGTTCCGCGGCAGCCGGCAGGAAATTAAGGAACGGTTGAGCGTCTATGTGCCGAAGCTCATGGAGGCTGGCATTGGTGGCGAATCCATGCCGATCCTGGATGTGGGGTGCGGCCGGGGTGAATGGCTGGAACTGTTGCGCGAACACCAGTTGCAGGGCAGCGGCATCGACTTGAACCGCGTAGTCCTGGCCATTTGCCGGGAAAACGGGCTCCCGGTCCTGGAAGCGGAAGCCATCCAGCATCTGCGCAGCCTTCCGGAGGCGTCGCTGGGGGCGGTGACCGCGTTTCATGTGATTGAGCACCTGGAATTGCCGCAATTGCTCGATTTGCTGGACGCCGCCAGGCGCGCGCTCAAGCCGGGCGGCGTCGCCATTTTTGAAACTCCCAACCCGAACAATATGTTCGTCGCTTCCCGGTATTTCTACCTCGATCCGACGCACCTCCGCCCGGTGCCTCCATTGCTTGGGCGGTTTCTCGCCGAGGCGCGGGGTTTCGCGCGTGTCGAAATTCTGGAACTGCACCCGTGGCCGAAGGAGCACCACGTGGATACGCTCACGGGCGGAGATGTGGCCGCCCGTTTCAACGAGTGCTTTTACGGGCCGCAGGATTACGCCATTATCGGCTGGAAGGCCTGAGCGCGGTTCGACCCCAAATCACCGGTGACCCGAAATGGATCTGCAGGAGTTGCAAGAGAACTGGAATGAGTTTGGCAAGCGAGACCCGCTATGGGCCATCCTGACTTATCCGGGCCGGCGCGGCGGCAAGTGGGATCCGGAAGAGTTTTTTGCGTCCGGCCGAGATGAAATCTCCGATCTCATGCGCCAGGCGCGGGATCTCCGCCTTCCGGCGCGCCAGGAGGCCGCTTTGGATTTCGGCTGCGGCGTGGGCCGTCTCACGCAAGCGCTGTGCGCCTGTTTCGAGCGCTGTGGCGGGGTGGACATTGCTCCATCCATGATCGAGCTGGCGCGCCAGTACAATCGATGCGGCGCGCAATGCGAGTACTTCCTGAATCCCAACGACGATTTGCAAATCTTCCCGGACAATTCTTTCGATCTGGTTTACTCAAATAGGGTTCTCCAGCACATGCGGCCCCGGTACAGTATCGCCTATATACGCGAATTTGTGCGGGTAGTGCGGCCCGGTGGGCTGGTGGTGTTCCAGATACCGGACGGCCGAATGGCCACCGACAGCGCGGCCGGCCCCCTCCCGGACGGCGGCTTTCGCGCCGGATTCAGCGGCTACCCCGTTTCGCTTCGGGCCGCCGCCGCATCGCGGATCGACGTGCCGGTGACCGTCCGTAACCTCGGAGAATGCGCCTGGCCATGCCGCGGAGACAGCGCCTGGAAGTACGTGGTCCAACTCGGAAACCACTGGCTGACTCCGGAAGGCGCCACGGTAGCATGGGACGACGGCCGCCAACCTCTGCCGCGCGATCTGGCACCCAATGCCGAAATCCAAATGATTCTCACGGTGACCGCTCCCGCTTCTCCCGGCAGATACGTCCTGAAACTCGATATGGTCCAGGAAGGCGTGGCCTGGTTCCAGCACAAGTCTTGCACTCCAGCCTCGATTCCGGCTGAAGTAGACCCGGCGCCAGTTTCCGCCGCGGCGGAGCCTGCCCCGCGCATGGAACTCTACGGCGTGGAAAAAGACCAGGTGATCGGCGTCCTATCGTCCAGCGGAGCGCGCGTGCTGGACATCCTGCCGGACGACTCCGCGGAGGCGAAGTGGCTGGCATTCAAGTATTTCGCCACGAAATCGTGATGGCCAACGCGCGCGGATTGAGAATATTGATCGCCACCGTAAGAGTTCCTTTTGTCGAGGGCGGCGCGGAGCTGCATGCGCAGGGCTTGCGCCGCGAGTTGGTGGCCGCCGGCCATCGCGCCGAAATTGTGTCCGTGCCGTTCAAGTGGTATCCTCCGCGGCGTATCCTCGACCAGATGCTGGCTTGCCGTCTTCTGGATCTCACCGCGGCCGGCGGCGCGCGGGTCGATTGTCTGATCGCGCTCAAATTCCCCGCTTATTTGATACCCCACACGAATAAGGTCGTCTGGGTGCTCCATCAGCATCGGCAGGCTTACGATTTGTGGCAGCATCCCATGGGCGACCTGCATGACCACCCCCACGGCGCCGAAGTCAGAGATGCCATTCACCAGGCGGACATGGATCTGTTGCCTCAAGCGCGCCGCCTGTTCGCGAACTCCCGGAATGTGGCGGACCGCCTGAGAACGTACTGCGGCATCGAGGCCGCTCCGCTTTACCATCCGCCGCCGGCCGCGCAGGAATTTTATAGCGGCGCGGCGGAGGATTTTCTGTTCTATCCTAGCCGGCTGAATGCGCTTAAACGACAGCGCCTCGTGATAGAAGCGCTGGCACTGACGCGGGCCAAGGTGCGCGTCCGTTTTGCCGGGACGGATATCGACCTCGGCTACCAAGAGGGTTGTATGGCGCTGGCGCGCAGAAGCAGACTCCAGAGCCGCGTGGAGTGGTTGGGCGGCATTTCCGAACCCGCCAAACGGGATCTCTACGCGCGCAGTTTAGGTGTGCTTTTCCCGACGCTGGACGAAGATTACGGCTACGTCACGCTGGAGGCCATGTTGGCCCACAAACCTGTGATCGCCTGCGCCGATTCGGGCGGCCCGCTGGAATTCGTAGTGAATCGGAAAACCGGCCTGATCTGCGATCCTACCCCACAGGCGCTGGCGGGCGCCATGGACGAACTGTGGGAAAATCGCGATACCGCGCGGCAATGGGGGGAAGCCGGCCGGCAGCATTACACCGACCTGCGGATCGATTGGGGTACGGTCCTGGAGAGGCTGCTCCCGTGAAGGTCTTGATCCTGACTTCCGGCGTGCCGTTCATTCGCGGCGGGGCCGAGATCCTGGCCGATAGTCTCCGCGACGCTGTTTGCGCGGCGGGGCACCAGGCTGAAATCGTGGCGCTGCCGTTTCAATCCTGCCCGCCATCGCGCATTCCCGAACAAATGCTGGCGTGCCGGCTGCTCGATGTCACGGAAACCTGCAGCGTACGGATCGACCGCGTGATCGGGTTGAAATTTCCCGCCTATCTGGTTCCGCATCCGCACAAGGTAGTCTGGTTGCTGCATCAGCATCGGACCGCGTACGAATTGTGGGACCACCCCGCCGCCGGGGATTTGATCCACTACCCGGATGGCCCGGTGGTGCGGGAAGCCATTCGGCAGGCCGATCGCACATTCCTGCCGGAAGCCACGGCGATTTATACCTTGTCGAAAAATGTATCGGGCCGCTTGCGGCGTTACTCCGGAATCGATTCGAAACCGTTGTACAATCCGCCGGCCCACGCGCCGCTGTTCCACAAAGGACCGGCGGGAGATTACTTCTTCTTCCCCAGCCGCATCAATCCGGTGAAGCGGCAATGGCTGGTGATTCAGGCGTTAGCCGTTTGCCGCGAGCCCGTGCGCGTACGCTTCGCCGGCGAAGCCGACAACGAAGCGCAGCAAGCCGAATGTACGAAGGCCGTGCGCGAGCTCCGGCTGAGCGATCGGGTCGAATGGCTGGGCGTGGTTTCCGAAGAACGGAAACGCGATGAGTACGCCAACAGCCTGGGTGTCGTTTTTCCGCCCGTGGACGAAGATTACGGCTACGTCACGCTGGAGGCCATGTTGTCCTCCAAACCCGTGATCACATGCGCGGACTCCGGCGGTCCCTTGGAGTTCGTGGTGGATAACCAAACCGGCCTGATCGCGGATGCTACCCCGGAGTCGATCGCCGATGCAATGGACTGCTTATGGGCCGGTCGCCGCCGTGCGGCTACCATGGGCGAGGCTGGCCGGGAGCATTACCTGGACCTGAAGATCGATTGGGAGAATGTGGTGGACAAACTGCTGTGTTGAAGATCAACTGGTTCTCGCCTTTACCGCCCGCTCACAGTGGCATCGCCCAAAATTATGCGATGCAGATCCTACCCGTGCTCGCCCGGCGCCACCAGGTGATTCTATGGACGGACCAGGATTCCGTGGCGCCCGAAGTGGAGCGCATCGCGCGCGTGGCCCGTTATGATCCGGCGAACCCGCCGTGGCGCGCTCTGAACGATGCGGACGTGGCCATTTATCATCTGGGCAATCATGGCGGTATCCATGGGGGCATGTGGCAGGTGAGCCGCCAACATCCCGGCATTATAGTCTTGCACGATCTTTGCCTGCACGACTTCTTCGCCATGGTGTTTCTGCGCACCCTGGAGAAACCCGATGCATATCTGGCGGTGCTGCAGCGATGGTACGGCGCGGAGGGACGCCGCGCCGGCGAAGCGTTTCGCACCGGAGGCATGGGCGCGGAAACCATGGCGCAACGGTTCCCGCTCACGCGCGAGGCCGCCCGGGCCGCGCTCGGGGTCGTCACGCACTCCCACAGGACGCTCACGGAACTCGGCGAAACGCCGGCATGTCCCGTGGCCGCCTTGGATCACCCCTTTGCGCCTGCCGGGGACTTGCCCTACCAGGGATGGCTGGCCGTGAGAAGGTCCACGCCCAGTCCGCCATACCGCCTGGTCGTTTTCGGCTACCTCAGCCGGAATCGCCGCCTGGACTCGGTACTGGAGGCCCTCGCCGGGATTCCCGAGCGGGACCAGTTCCGCCTGAACATATGCGGCCAACTCTGGGACGAGAGCCACATCCGTGCCGAGATCGAACGCCTGGGGCTGGGCCCCCTCGTCAATCTGCATGGCTTTCTTCCGGAAGGCCAGGTGGAAGAACAACTCAGCACGGCGCATCTGGCTATCAATCTCCGCTTTCCCTCGATGGGAGAGGCCTCCGGAAGCCAATTGCAGTTCTATAACTATGGGCTGCCCACGCTCGTCACCCGCACGGGCTGGTACGCGTCGCTGCCGGAGGACACCACCGTATTTGTCCGGCCGGAACATGAAGTCGAGGATATTCAGGCCCATCTGCGCGCCTTTCTTGCCGATCCTGGCGCGTTTCTCGCCATGGGGGAACGAGGCAGGCAATCGTTGCGGAACCACGACCCCGGGAAGTATGTGGACGCCCTGGTCGAGTTCGCATCCGCGGCGCTCAATTTCGCGCCTCGCATACCCGCTCTCGATCTTGCCCGGAGCATCGGCGGCGATCTGGCCGAGTGGCTGCACCCGGCCGCGGGCGGGTACTTGTTGGAACGCGCCAGCCAGGAGATCTTCAAAATGTGTGCGGGGAAAATCTCGCGATCGCGACCCGAGGGTCCGGTATAGGCCTGAGGTTTTTCACAAAAAGCGCCGATGAAGGAGTGTGCGTTTACTCTGCATACCGCTGGCGCCGATCGGCGCTGTAGCGGTGTTGGCCGCAGCCCCGATTTCTCCGCATAACCTGTCGCCCAATGCTTATTTCGAGGCGAATCGCGGCCAGACGGGTCCATGTGTCGCGTTTGTCGCCAGGGGCCCGCGATACACCGTTTTATTGCAACGGAACGGGGGCGCGGTTTATCGATTTCCGGCTGGCGAGGAGGCGGATCCGTTGCCGCCGCTGACCATCGAGCTTCTGGGCCAGCGCCAACCTACCGCCGTCGAGGGCGAGCAGCCGATGGACTCGGTCACCAACTACTATCGTGGCGGTCTTCCCGCCGCTTGGAAGTCCGGGATCCCGCATTATGGGCGCGCACGGTTCCACGGCGTCTATCCCGGCATCGACCTGATATGGCTCTCCCGGGAGGCAGACCTCGAATACGGATTTCTGGCCGGCGCCGGGGCCGATCCCGGGCAAATCCGGGTGCGATTCACGGGCGCGAGCGGCGTTTCCGTCGATGCACGCGGGAATTTGGTACTGGAGACGCGGGCGGGCAGAATCCAGCACGGGCGGCCCGTGGCCTGGCAGGAGGTTGCCGGCCGCCGTCGTAATGTGCAGATCGCTCTGCGCCTGGAAGGCGCCACGGCTGGCTTTCGACTCGGGCCTTATGACCGCCAGCGCCCGCTGTGGATCGATCCTGTCTTATCCTACTCAACCTACGTAGGCGGCGCAGGCTACGATGCCGGCTACGCGATCGCTACCGACGGCTCCGCTGGAGTGTATGTGACGGGCACCACCGCCTCCATCGGGTTCCCCGCCCAGGGATCCGGCGTAAATAGCAACAACGACGCTTTTGTGATGAAATTTAACGAGAGTGGGGCTCTTCTCTACACCACGGTCCTGGCAAGCAACGGCAACACTTCCGGGCAAGCCATAGCGGCGGATTCGTCTGGCAACGCCTACATCGCCGGCACCACCGAAGCCAGCGATTTTCCCGTGACCAAGGGAGCCTGGCAGACTGTGTTTGGAGGCATTACGGACGCCTTCGCCGCCAAATTGAATCCCGCGGGGAATCTGGTGTACGCATCCTATATCGGCGGCACGGGGCAAGAAACCGGGACTGGAATTGCCATCGACGCATCTGGCAATGCGTATGTCAGCGGCTTTACCTCGTCCATATTTCCCACCACTCCCGGCGCGGCACAGACGCTGTACGGAGGCGGTTTCTCCGATGCGTTTGTAGTCAAGTTGAACCCCCTCGGCAGCGCCGCTGTCTATTCGACATTGCTGGGCGGGTCGGGGAACGACGAGGCCGAAGCGATTGTGGTGGACGCCGCGGGGAATGCCTGCATTGCGGGGTACACGGATTCGACCAACCTGCCGGTCTACGATGCGCCGCAACCTTCTACCGGGGGAGAAGGCGACGCCTTGGTCGCGTGCTTGAACGCCAGTGGCACCGCCTGGACCATGGTCTCCTATCTGGGTGGCAGTAATGTGGATCAAGCTTTTGCAATGGCCATCGATGCGAGTGGCAACCTTTACGTGGCAGGCGACACTTACTCTCCGGACTTTCCCATCACCGCCGGTGTATTTCAGCCTGGCAACGCCGGCGGCTACGACGCTTTTCTCGCCAAACTGAGTGCGGGCGGCGGCACGTTGGTTTATGCCACCTACCTGGGCGGAAACGGTTCGGACGCGGCCACTACCGTGGCGGTGGGCAGCGCGGGCGACGTCTGGATCGGAGGGTATACCACCTCCACGAACTTTCCCTTGTCCGGTGCTTGGCAGTCGGTGCCCGGCGGCAGCTTTGACGGATTCCTTTCGCATCTGAGCCCGAACGCCGCGGGTCTGCTCACCTCCAGCTACCTGGGGGGCTCCGGAGACGACCGGGTTTTGGCACTTGCCTTGGATCCCACCGGGATTTTGTTTGCGACCGGCTCCACGCTCTCCAGCAACTTCCCGGTTACGCCGGGCGCCATGCAAGGAGCTGCTCCGGCGGGATTGAACGCTTTCTTGGTGAACATCAACCCGTCCGCCTACTCGATCTCCGGACAAGTGACACAGGGTGGGACGCCGCTAAGCCAGGTCGAAGTCATTCTGAGCGGGGCGGGCGCCGGCTCGACGTCGACCGACTCAAACGGAAACTTTTCTTTCAATAACCTGGTCGGCGGCGATACATACACGGTTACACCCACGCTGAATAGCGATGCCTTTAGTCCACCCAGCCTCACATTCGCCAATCTTAATACGAACGAAACCGCCAATTTCGCCGCCATAGCCGCCTATTCCATTTCCGGCAATATCGCCCTAACCGGCGTGGGGCCGCTGAGCGGCGTGGTCGTCATGCTCAGCGGCAAAGTCTGCAGCTCCGCGCGCACCGACGCATTCGGAAATTATTCGTTCAACGCCCTGGCCACGGGCAACTACACCGTCACTCCCAGCCTGATGGGCTACAGTTTCAGCACATTCAACCAGGTATTCAACAACCTGAATTCCAACCAGGCCGCCAATTTCACGGCCAGCACGAATGTCTTCCCCGGGCAGACCGAGGTGGTTTGGCAGGATCCCGTATCCGGGTTTAGCCAGTTATGGTTTTTTGGCGGCGCGCAAGGCACAAGTTTCACGGGAGCGGCTACCATTACCACGCAGAACGTCTGGCGCATCGCCGCCATCGCCGACTTCAACGGCGACGGGTATCCGGACATCGTTTGGCAGGACCCGGTCTCCGGGGCCAGCCAGATCTGGTTCATGACCGGCCCGCAAGGCATCACCTTGCTGGAGGCTGCCACGTTTAGTGGCCCAAACCCATGGCTCATCGTAGCCGCCGCCGATTTCAACCAGGACGGCCATCCTGATATTCTTTGGGAGGATCCCGTGTCCGGTTGGGCCCAGATATGGTACCTCGGCGGGCCGCAGGGAATAACCATGTCGAGCGCGGCCAATCTGACCCTCCAAAATCCCTGGCAGATCGTCGGGACGGGCGACTTTAACCAGGACGGCCACCCCGACGTGCTCTGGCAGGACCCGGTGAGCGGCACGGTGCAGATCTGGTATTTGACCGGCGCGCTTGGTAACGAATTGCTTACCGCGGTCAACCTTACCGCCAGCACCTGGAATTTAGTAGCCGTAGCCGACTTCAATCAGGACGGGCACCCGGACGTGGTCTGGCAAGATCCGGTGTCCGGTACCAGCCAGATAGAGCTCCTGGACGGCTCCATGGGCACTACCCAGATCCAGATCGTCAGTTTGAGCGGTCCAAATCCCTGGCGGATCGTGGGACCGCGCTGAGGATTGGGTTATCATTGTCCTGATGCCGTTTTCGCGGCCAAAATACATACCCGCATACCTCTTGCTGGGGACCGTGGTATGGGGGATAGGAACGGCTACCGGACAAGTCCCTGCGGGATCGAATTGCCACGTCGATTTTCCGTCGCCCCAGGCTGCGGTACCGTACGCGGGCGCCGTCACCCAACTGAACTTCCAGGTCGATCAGTTGAACTGTGTGGCCAGCCCGGAGAGCAAAGTCGACTGGGTGAGCGTGTCCGTCGTTCCGCCCGGATCGAATGCTCCGCCGACGGTTCAGTATGCCGTGCAACCTAACCTCAGTTTTCACTCCCGCACAACTTCCATATCCGTTGGCGGCCAGGTGCTGACGATTTCACAGGAGGCCGGACCTCAACCGGGGATCGCCGGCCCCAGCAGCCTGGAGTGGGTGGTTCATGAAAAATCCAACAAACAGGAGAGCAAGATCTTGCATGTAGGAAGCGACGATCCGGACTTAGACGTCACGGCAGTGCCCAGCGCGCAGGCGGTTGGCTGGCTGTCCGTTCAGAAGAGCGGCGATGACGGACGGAGTTTTGAAATTTCCATCCATGTCCGCGATCTGAAGGCGGGCATGTACGCCGGCCAAATCGTGGTGCACGCGGCAGGCGCCAGGAACGACCCCTTATCGATTCCCGTGAACGTCAAGATCCTCCCGGCCATGTAGAATCAATCGTTTAGGCTTTGTTTGTTCTAAGAAAAGGTGCCGCACAGACACATGACAACCCATCCGATCGGGCGGTTAGTCCGCCGGGTATTCTTCTTCCGGAACTGCTTGCTGGCAGCGCTATTCACGGCCCAGGCTCAGGTAAACGTCACTACTTACCACAATGACAACGCGCGCGACGGCCAGAATCTCGCCGAATCGATCCTGACCCCTGCCAACGTGAATGCGAATCAGTTCGGCCAGCTCTTCGTGCAGCCCGTGGACGGGTATGTCTATGCCCAACCGCTATACGTATCGAACCTGCCCATCGCCGGTGGCACGCACAATGTGGTGTTCGTCGCCACCGAGAATGACAGCGTCTATGCTTTCGACGCGGACGGCAATACAGGCGCGAACGCCAGCCCGCTCTGGTACGTGAGCTTCATCAACCCAGCGGCCGGCATCACGACGGTCAGCAGCACGACAGACTTGAATTGCTCGAATATCAAACCGCAGGTCGGAATTACCGGCACACCGGTCGTCGATTTGACCTCGAACACGCTTTACGTGGTGGCCAATACCAAGGAAAACGGCGTGTTCTTCCAGCGCCTGCACGCACTGGATATAACCAGCGGAGCGGAAAAGTTCGGCGGCCCCGTGGTCATCGCGGCGAGTGTTCCGGGGACCGGAGACGGCAATACCGGCGGACAGGTCGCGTTCAGTCCCCTGATGAACAACCAGCGGCCAGGTCTTATGTTGCTGAACGGGATGGTGTACATCTCCTGGGCTTCGCACTGCGACACGACGCCCTTCCATGGCTGGATGATGGCCTACGATGCCCAATCGTTGCAGCAGACAGCGGTCTGGAACTCGACACCGAACGCGTCGGACGGCGGCGTTTGGCAGAGCGGGGCAGGGCCGGCGGCCGATTCCAGCAACAACGTCTACCTGGTTACCGGCAATGGAACTTTCGATCTCAATACCAGCGGGCAGGACGCTGGCGACAGCATAGTGAAATTCGCGCCTCTCATTGGCGGGAGTTTTCAGCTCCTGGACTATTTCACGCCCTACAACCAGGCCGTCCTCTCCGCCGACGACACGGACCTCGGCTCGGGCGGCGTGATCTTGCTGCCCGATCAGCCGGCCGGATCGCCCCACCAGCACCTATTGGCGGAAATCGGCAAACAGGGATCGCTGTACCTGGTGAACCGCGATTCGATGGGCCATTTTAACAGCGCCGGCGATACCCAGATCGTGCAATGGCTTCCGGGCCTGCTCGGCGGCATGTGGGGGATGCCGGCGTTTTGGAACAACAACCTCTACCTGGGTGCCGCGAACGACGCGCTGCATGCCTTTTCATTCAACGCCAATAACAGCGGCCTTCTGTCAACTTCGCCGCTATCGTCCTCGCCAGAGACTTTCTACTACCCAGGGACCACGCCGGCGATTTCGGCGAACGGAAATAGCAACGCCATCGTCTGGGCGCTCGAGGAGGACTCCGGCTCGGCGATATTGCACGCCTATGATGCCACTAACCTGGCCAACGAACTATTCAACACCTCCAACAATCCGCTGCAGACGCCGGGGTCGACCGTTAAGTTCGCCGTCCCCACGATCGTAAACGGCAAAGTTTATGTTGGTACGGCGGCGCGGCTTGCCGTATACGGCCTGTTCGGACCCCCACCGGCGGCTCCCGAATTGGTTTCGCCGGGTAACGGAGCCACGGGTGTCAGCCTGACACCGTCGCTGAACTGGAGCGCGGCCAGCGGCGCACTGTCCTATGACGTTTATTTCGGCACTTCCCCATCGCCGCCCATGGTTACCAACACCGCGGCGCTGAGCTACAATCCGCCCGCGCTGCTCATTAACACCGTGTACTACTGGACGATCGCCGCCCGGAACCTCGGAGGGACGGCCTCGTCGGCGACTTGGTCGTTTACCACGACAGGCACGGCGGGTCCGCCAGCGTTGCTGACCGCGGCCACGGGAGTACGGCAGACAGCGGGCATCAATACCGTTTTCCCCCTGCCGATCGAAGCCATCCTGACGGACGCGGGCGGAAACGCGATCAGTGGCGTTTCCGTGACATTTACGGCTCCCCCTGCAGGCGCCAGCGGAAGCTTCTCCGGGAACGCCACCGTCACGACCGGTGCGCAAGGCGTGGCCGCCGCGCCGCCGTTCACGGCTAATGGCGTCACGGGCAGCTACGCGGTGACGGCCGCGGGCGCTTCCCTGAACGCCACATTCAATCTCACGAATGCGTTCACCACGCCGGTTGCGGACGACTTCAACGGCGACGGTTATCCCGATATAGTCTGGCAAGATCCCGTTTCCGGGAGCAGCCAGGTCTGGTTCCTGAACGGGATCGAAGCCATAGCGCCTATTGGAGCGGCGGATATTTCCCTGGCGAACACGTGGCATATCGTAGCAGTGGCCGATTTCAATGGCGATGGATACCCCGATGTGGTTTGGCAAGACCCTAGCTCCGGCGACGCCCAAGTATGGTTCCTGGGATCGCCCGGGACCACACTTCTGGGAGCGGCGACGATTACTGCCAGCAACCCTTGGCGCATTGTCGCGGCGGCGGATTTCAACCGCGATGGTTATCCGGATTTGGCGTGGCAGGACCCGGTTTCCGGCCAAGTGCAAATCTGGTATCTCGGCGGCCCGCAAGGCGTAACGCTCACGGGCGCCGCCAATCTGACCCTGAGCAATCCCTGGCAGGTGGTCGGCTCCGGCGACTTCAATGGCGACGGACAGCCCGACTTGCTGTGGCAAGATCCCGTAAGCGGCGCTGTGCAGGTCTGGTTTTTGAGTGGACCCCTGGGCAATGTATTTGCCGGCGCGGTGGATCTCGCCGTGTCCAACCCCTGGCGGATTGTCTCCGTAGCCGACTTCAACCTGGACGGCCACCCGGATGTGGTCTGGCAAGATCCGGTATCCGGCAATAGCCAGGTATGGTTTCTGAACGGCCCGCAGGGCACCGACCTCGTAGGGGCTTCGGCTTTAAGCGGGCCGAATCCCTGGCGCATCGTAGGGCCGCGCTGACGCCGCCGGCCGAGGGCCATTATCGCTTTCCACGATCACATAGCGTGGCACACCGCGGGTCTGCTCGTAAATGCGGGCGACATATTCGCCCACGATGCCGATGGACACCAGTTGCACCGCGCCAATGAAGGTGACCAATACGATCACCGACGTCCAGCCCTGCACGGTCCGGCCCGCGATCAACGCGATGACCGCGAAGGCCGCGTAAACTGCGCACAGCACGGCCGTCAGTAGTCCGAAATAGAACGAAAACCGCAAAGGCTTCGAAGAAAGTCCGGTCACCGCCTGAACTGAAAGCCGCAGCATTTTGCGTACCGTGTAGCCGCTCTTGCCGCCCATCCGTTCGGGCGCGGCGTACTCTATGCGCACCACCGGAAAGCCCAGCCAGGCAACCAAACCGCGCAGGAACGGGTTGCGGTCGCGGAACTGCAACACCGCTTCCACGACGGCGCGGTCCAGGAGCTGGTAATCGGCGGCGCCTCCCTGTACGGGAACTTCGCTGAGCAGATTCAAAAACCTGTAAAACAGACGCGAAGTAAGCTGCTTCGCGGCGCCCGCGCCGGCGGTGTGGGTACGCACCATCTGCACCACTTTGGCGCCGCCGCGCCAGGCCTCCAGCATGCGCGGAAGCAATTCGGGTGGATGCTGCAGATCGCAGTCGAGCGTAACGACCGCGGCGCCGCGCGCCGCCTCAATGCCCGCCAGTAGCGCCGGTTGCTGGCCAAAATTGCGGCCGAATCGAATCAAACGGACACCGGGGTGCTGCGCGCGCAGGCCGCGGATGCAGTCCGCCGTGCCATCCGTCGAGCCATCGTCGACAAAGATCACTTCGACCGCCTCAGGCCCGCGCAGCGCGGAGTGGACCGCTTCGAACATCGCGCGCACGTTTTGTTCCTCGTTATAGGCGGGAATCACGATGCTCACTAATGGCGCGCCGGCGTCCTCCGCTTGCCAATCCATCGTTTCATTCTAATGCGCGTCAGAGCCTTTTCGCGATCACGTACAGGATGTCGTAAAAGTTCGAATAAAAGCTCCAATTCAACAGTCCGGTTGCCTTCAGCTTCCGGTAAAGCCCGGGCCTGCCGCCCCGCAGCGATAGCAGAATATACGCGGCCGTATCGACGCTGCGATAACAGCCGGCATGGCCCGTGTAGCAAACCTCGTAACCGTACTTTGCGAGCAGCGATTGTAGGGTGCCTTGCGAGAAGTAATGCAAGTGGCTCGGAGGATGGATCTGCCTCCATTTCTCCTTGCGCCACCGGGCCAGCGGGCTGCCGATATCGCCCGTGGTAATCGCCAGTACGCCTCCGGCCCGCTGGTGCGCGGCAACTTTTTCGATGTATAGCGCCGGATGCGCCAAGTGCTCGATGGTGTCCCACATGCATACGGCATCCACCGCGCCGTCGAGCGGATATTCGAGGAAATCTCCGGCGGCCACGCACACACCGACTACCTCGCGCGCGTAAGCCGCCGCGTCGCGCGACAAGTCGATGCCGCCAACCTGATCGAAGTGCCCGCGCGCGACATCCAGAAAGAAGCCGTACGCCGCGCCGATCTCGAACAAGCATTTGCGGCGCGCCGCGGGCACATAGCGCAGCAATGTTGCCAGCCGAAGTTGAAAATGCTTGGTGAACAGCGCGCGTTCGGCGCCGTAATCGCGATACTCCTCGCCTTGGAAATACGCCGCGCTGTACATCCCTTCCAGCTCTTCGCGCGACAAAAAAAGATCCGCGGTCACAAAACCGCAGCCGCCGCACTGGAGCAGGCCGCGGACCGCGGCGGGATGCCAACGGCTTCCGCAAATCGGACATTCGCCGGTGACCGTCACGGCCGTTGAACGTTCCTCGCCACGGTCGACCGGAATTCCTGCGAACGGATGCCCCGCACGTATCGCGATCGGGCAACCCGCGGCGGCGCGACTGTGAAGAACGCCGCGTGGTCGATCCAGTGTTCGTGAAATCCGAGCCGGCGCGGTTCGGACAGTGAAACAGTCACAAAATACATGCCCCGCGGCAGTGCGCACTCCACTACGAATTCGGCACGGCAATCGCAGCCTATTTCGTGGGCGAGATCCAGGCTCTCATGCGACGTGGTTGTCCCCCAGACGACGCTTCCTGCCGCATCGTTGACTTGTATGCCCAAGGCGAGTTCCGCAACCGGCGCAGTCGTCGCGAAGTTGACGGCGATCTCCAGCATTCTTGAGGACTCGTCCGGACCCCACGTGGCAGACACCGATTGGACGATCGCCCTGCGCTCCATCCGGCAGGAGACCGGAAACGCCACGAACCGGTTCGGTTCTACGGATTGCGGGAACCCTGGATTGGATTCCGCCGCATCCTCGCGCGCATGGAGGAGTTGGACGGCGCGGGCGTACAGTTCCGTATCGAGCTGGTTGCGATCCCGCAGAATCTCCATCGTTTGCCGGTCGATTTCGCCAAACCAGGCCTCCGACGAAGTTCGGTTTTCATGCGGGATGGCCGCCGGAGTGCGCCATCCGAGTTCCTTGCAAAGGAGCCGGACGGAGCGCCCCAACTCCTCGCAGACGCCCACAAAATCGAAGGCGGCTAAATTGTGCTTGGCAGCGGCCAGCAACCCGGCTGCGTCGGCGGAAAAACCGGGGCAGTCTCTTCCCATGGCGGCAAAATGATGCGTGTAGGGATTGTGAACGATCGCCGGGCTATCCGTGAAGTAGCGCACGAAATCCGCAAAAGACAGCACTTTTGCCTTGGACGTTACGGGGTTGTGCTCGGGCGCGCTCCGCCAGAAAGTGTAGGCCGAAAAAATTCTTTTGATAGGATCCCGTAGCAACGTCATGCTATAGCGGCTACGGCAGAAACCTGCCTGGGTGAGAACGCTGAAGTGTCCTGTAATGAGCCTGTGATGCTCGAAGTGAGCCGCGGGCACGAGGCGAATTTCGTGTTCGGACAAGTGCGGGCCGATCTCCGCAGGGTCCAGATTGCCGCGGCATATGGCCAGGAGCGAATTTCCGCCGGTCTTCGGAATGTGATTGAAAATGTAGTGTTTCGGAGGCAAAGCGACTCTCTATTATACGTGCGCGGGAAGCCAAACCGGATCTCCGCGATGCGCATGTCATACTGGGGACGTGAATGCGTCCACTGGTGAAATCCGGGTTGCGGTGCTCGGGCTGGGATATGTCGGGTCAGTCACGGCTGCCTGCTTAGCGCATCTGGGTCACCGCGTGACCGGCGTGGACCCGGATGAGTACAAAGTCAAGAGCATCGAGACCGGGCGGGCGCCTTTCTACGAACCAGGTCTAGCGGACTTGATTCAGGCGGGCCGCGCGAACGGCCTGCTGTCGGCAACCACGCTGCTGGAACCCGCCGTCGAGCAAGCCGAGATTGCTCTGATCTGCGTGGGCACGCCCTCCGAGCGGAACGGGAACCTGGGGCTGGATCAACTGCGGCGGGTCTGCGGCCAGGTCGCCACGGCCTGGCAGGGGGAAAGCCGCCGGCTGATCGTGGCGGTGCGCAGTACTGTTTTCCCCGGCACCTGCGAGGAATTGACCTCCGCATGCCTGGGCGGGTCCGATCGCTTTGCGGTAGTGTCGAACCCGGAGTTCCTGCGCGAAGGCAACGCCGTCCGCGACTTCCTCGAGCCTTCTCTGCTGGTAGTGGGTGGCGCCGACAGGAGCGCTGTGGAGAAAGTGGCGGAGCTATACCAGCCGCTCGGAGTGGAAGCCTGTCTGGTGTCGCTGCGCACGGCGGAGATGATTAAATACGCATGCAATACCTTTCACGCGCTGAAGGTGGCCTTTGCCAACGAGATGGGCGCGCTCAGCGCCGCGCTGGGCATTCCCGCCGCGGAAGTGATGGATACCTTGTGCCGTGACACCAAGCTGAATATCTCGCCCGCCTATCTCAAGCCCGGGTTCGCCTTTGGCGGGTCGTGCCTGCCGAAGGACCTGCGCGCGCTGGTGTACCGCGCAGGCCGGTTGGATTTGAAAGTGCCCCTACTGGAGACGGTCTTGCCCAGCAACGACCAACACCTGCGGCGGGCCATTCAAAAGGTAATGGATTTGCCGGCCGAACGGCTCGGCGTTTTCGGCCTGGCGTTCAAGGAAAACACTGACGACTTGCGCGAAAGTCCGGTGGTTGCCTTACTGGAGCACCTGATCGGCAAAGGCCGCCAGGTGCGGGTCTACGATCCGCACATCCGCCTGGAGGAGATTTACGGCAGCAACCAGCGCTTCGTGCTGGCGGCGATCCCGCACATCGCTAATGTACTCGAATCCAAGCTGGAGCAGATGCTGGAATGGGCCGGCCATGTAATCGTGACGCAACGGCCCGCCGCGGCGGCGGCCGAGTTAATCCAGCGCAGCGGTCTTCCCGTGCTGGATATGGCCGCCGCAGGGCGCTTCGTTTAAGTTACGTTTGCGGCAGCAGCACGGCAATCTTGCGTTGGACGAGATCCTTTTCTTCCGGTGTCAAGATTCCCCCCAACCAGACGGCGCAAAGATACACAAGGGAAAACACGATACCGCAGACAATCAAAATGACAAGCGGCTTGGCGTCCAGCATCCACAACCGGACCACTGCCACGATCAGGGCGGCGGCAGCCGCGGCGAGGGCCAACTTGCCGATATCCTTTAGAAGCGCGAGGTCCTTCCGGCCGACACCCAAAATACGCCCGAACCTCACAGCCATGACGATTTTCTCGATCACAGTGACCAGGACCACGGCTGTAATCGCCCCCACCAGGCCAAAATGCGTGGTCCCAAACCAGAGACCCGCCGTTAACAGCACGCATAACGCGATCCGCAGCCGGATGAGAAAGAAGCGCTGTTCGACATAAGCGCGGAACAGCGGGTCCTGCAGCAGGATGCCCAGCAGCAGCAAGGTCAAGTTGATTGTGAACACGGGAACGCTTGCCAGGTAGCGCTTGGTGAATAGAAAGCCGATGAACTCATGGGCGACTACTACCAGGAGAGCGTACGCCGGGAAATACACGGCCGCCAACTTCCGCATGGCGCGCGCCATCAAGTGGACGATTTCACGGGTATCGTTTAGTTGCTGCAAAGCGCTGACGCGGGGGATCACTACGGCGTTGGTGGCTTCCTGTAGCATGGTCATCAGCGGCAACTGTACCGTTCCCACCCCGTAGATGGCGTAAGCCACGGCGCCCAGCCGGTTGGAAACGAAGTAACTGTGCAGATCGGTCTGCACGGTATAAAGTATACCGGCCAAGCCCAGTGGCACGGCATAGGACAACTGGCTGCGCATGAGCCGCCAATCGAAACGCCGCCAGAAACCGCCGAACCGCGACTGCAGGTACCACCAGAGAACTCCGGTTTGCAGGATGCCCTGCGCCACCGCCGCCCAGATCAGCGCCTTGACCGATCCGAATGCAATGACCGCCGCCAGGTAAATGGCCGTGCGCGTAAGCTGCACACCCATAATCAGGGCGCTGGCCATTTTCATTTCCCCGTGAGCGATGGGAATAATCTCTAGCGCCTGCGAGACAATCCAGAGCAGGATCACCAAGCCGATCAGATGAGCGTAGCCGGTGAGCCCGGGTTGGTGAAAGATAATCGCCAACAGCATCGGCCAGATCAGGAACGCGCCGCAGGCCAGGCACCCCATGACCAGGTTGTAAATCAGAACGTTCAGGACCGTTTCCCGCTGCCGTTCCGGTTCGCGCGGCAAAAAATAGTAGGCGCTCATGGCGAAGCCCAGCGGCAGCACGGTAACCGAAGTTCCGATGACCAGGAAGAGCTGTTTGTAGACGCCGAACTGCGCCTGATCGAGCCGGCGAACGAGCAGCAGCGGCAGTGCCAGATTGAAGACGAACGCGATCGTCTTAGCGAACATCAGCCAGGAAACGTGCGCCGTAAGAGACCCGCTTTTAGCGGTAACGTGGTGCGTCCGGGAAGTCTTCACGGTTGTGTCTTCAGCTTGTAGAGGCGCCTGTCGCGCCATCGATAAAGAGCTCTCAGGAAGCCGGGAGCCACTCGCAACAGCATCAGGACCGCGGCAAGTTTCAAAGATTTGTCCTGCGCATAGGCGCGCGTCAGATGCAGGACAGCTCCTTCGGCATCTCCGGCCAGGAATGCCTGCTTTCCCTTGTGCAGGTCCACGCGGGCGCGTTCGATCAGGCACTGTTGGTCGACGATTTCCCGCTGCGCGGCCGTCAGACCGGGGTCTCTTGCCGCCTTCGCCAGGGCGGCAAGGAAACCTCCAATGGCTGCTACCGGATCGGCGGACAGGCTGTTCGCGCGGCGGCGATACCGTCCCAGCACGCGCCGCTGGTAAACGATCCGCCCACTCCGCGCGGCGATGCGCAGCCACATGTCGATGTCTTCTCCGCGCTGGAGCTCCGGATCGAACAGCCCGGCGCGCAGCAGCGCTTCCCGGCGGCAGACGCTGACACAGAGGTGCACCGTGCACTGACGCTTGACCAGCCGCTCGAAGGTGGCCTCGCCCGCGGAGGGAGATAACTCCATGACCGTTCTGCCCGCTTCCGGAAAATCGCCGAAAATGCGGGCGTCGGCATACACCATATCGATGGACGGGTCGGCTTCGAGTACCGCCAGTTGCGCCGCCAGGTGTTCGGGGGCCCAGATATCGTCGGCATCCAGCGGCGCAATATAGTCGCCCCGCGCCGCGCGGATGCCGGCATTGCGCGCCGCACTGACGCCTTGATTCTCCTGGCGCAAATAAACGATGCGGTCGCGGAACGGTTCCAGTACCGTCTCCAGGTCCCCGGTATCCGGCGAGCCGTCGTTCACCACGATGATTTCATAGTTCTTGAAAGTCTGCGCCAGCACCGAGTCGATCGCGGCGCCGATATATGGCGCCGCTCGATAGGCGGGAACGATCACGCTGACCAAGGGGGCCGTTCCGGCTATTTCCGCGTCCCGCACGACTTGCAGAATAGCACGAGTGCGTAACCGTCCTGGGCGTCACTGAGTATAGGTGTATAAGTCTGTCATGCGGAACCAGCGGTAAGCCGCACTCTGCCAGAGAAATCCGAAGTTAGACGCGCCGGACGGCAGCAACTCCAGGGATTGCGCTGCCTGTTTGCCGTTGATGTTCCCGCTCAAGAATGCATAGTTGCCATTGGCCAGGAGCTGCGCACTGCCGAAAGCGGGAGAATAGGAATTCAGATCGGCTGCCAGCAGCACCGTCGCCGTCATGCGGGTCTCATCCAGGGAGAAGACATATCCGCGGCTGGCGCCGCCGCCCAGCCCCAGCGGGGGTGGAGACACGCGCGTGTTGCCGTTGTCGAACACTTCGTAGTTGGTCCCGTCGAATTCGATGTCGTGCTGATGTGAAAACCAGGGCCAGGCAACGGTCGAGACGATATTAAAGTCGCCCTCGTTGCCCAGGGTCCAAACGATGTCGCCATTCCCAGTGCCGTTTTGATAATTCAGTTTTAGAATCCAGTCCTGGTCGCGCAAGGATATCAGCAGGTTTCCGTCGGCAGTCGGCAGCAGCGAGTTCGCGTGGGTCCAGTCGTTGGCTGTGGATGCCAGGGTAAGAGGGCACTGGCCGGTGTATTTCTCGCCCAATACGGCCTGGCGGCTGGTGTTCATGAAATCGAAGGCGTTCCAGGTCCAGGCGACCTGGAAATTCTGGTCGAGATCGATCACCATGTTCCCCACCACATCCACGGGCCCGGGACCCTGCACGTTGTCCAGGAGTCTTTCTACCGAGCCGATCGTCACCGTGTGTCCGCTGGGCAGCCGCAGCGCTTCGTGAGAGAGGCAAACGACGGTGTCTTGTCCCAGCGCCGTTAGCTGGGTGTTGATGGGTTGCTTATTGGTTTCCCGCACGATGTTGCCGGCCAAATCGACTTCGCGCAGGGCGTTGTTGGAGCCTTCAAAGAGAAGAAGCGTGCCACCGGCTACCGGCCGGAGCAAATATCCGTCCTCGGGAGTCTTAGGAGACTCGGGATCCCAGTAATACCAGAGCACGTTGCCCTGCAGGTCGAAGGCCGCCGGAGGATAGAACGGGGGGTTGTTCTGCAGAGCCTTGAACGACATCAGCATAATGTCGTCCGCGGTGCTGGTTTGGCTGTTCGATGGAGCGATCACACTGTAGGCCGGCATGGCGTTGTTGACCGCGCCGGTCTTGAAACTCAGTGCCGGACCAAGAGTGGTTTGAGAGCCATTCACGGTCTGTTGCTGCAGCGTATATTGTGTGTGCGGCTGCATAGCCGCCACGTAGAAATTCAAGCTCAAGCCAGGCTGACAGGCCTGCCCCGGAGTCGTGTGGTGGGTTCCTCCGGCTGCGGGCCAGAACGAAACAGTGACGACGCCGGCACTGCAGGGTGGCGCGCTGTACAGCGCCACCAGGGGATTCTGTGTCGCGGAAACCACCGGCGCCGCGGACTTAATGCGCGAAATGAAGTCGAATCCAGCTTGCGCCTCATATTGTTTCGGGCCGGTCGCAGCCACCACGGTAACCTCATAGGCGCCTTCTTGTAACATGCTCCACGGCAAGGTAGTGGTCTCGCTGAAATCGCGGACGATACTCCAGGTGGTGGCGCCTTCCGGACGCATGGAGAAGCGATAAAGGGGAGTCCCGGTGAGGCCGCTGGCGCGGGCCGTCCACATCACGGGTGTTCCGACCGGCTGCGGCGACGGCAGGGACGGACTCAGGGTTATGCTAACTTGTGCGGACAGATTCGAACATACTGCCAGCGCTGCAAGAAACAGAAGCTGGGGTATCCGCGGCCGAGCTGAGTAAAATGACATACCCAGCTATGATACGCGGCTGTAAAGATTTCCGGTATGGTTCGCGTACTGGACCTATGTCCGTATAGAAGGACCGCCGGCCTGGACCTCTGCCGGGTTAAGCGCCCATGTCCTCGCGCATCATGTTGAAGGGGTTCGTCATGCGGGGAGCCAGCTTGCCGTATTTGATCTTGCCGTTTTCAAATTTCATGGTAACCCGGCCGCTCAGCGCTTTGAGCCTCCAGGCCGCCAGACGCTTTGAGGTCACGGCTCCGTCGACGACCACGGTGTCGCCATCCACGGTCATGGAATTCATTTTGATCATTTTCAATTCCGCCGCGAAGCGATCCTTATGCCAGTCGGCGATGCCTTGGCGGCCGGCATAGACGGTCTTGTTGAAATCCACGGTGGCGTCGTCGGTAAAAAACTCCAGACAGCGATCCAGATCTCGCGCGTGAAACGAATCCAGGTAGGCTTGCGCCAGCGTCTTCAAATCTGTTTGGGGTGCGACTTGATTGTCCATTTCGTTCATCCTCCCATCATCCACGATGTTGTTCCCAGATCTCCACCGCTACCGGACCTTCCTTCGTTACCGGATCTTCGGTCCTACCGGCAGCCTCCATTTTTGCCGCGATCCAGGCCTCCAGTTCTTTCTCCATTTCGGCCGCCAATTGGGGCTGCTCCGCCGCAATATTATGGTCCTCACCTGGATCCGCCTGTAAATCGAACAACTCGCGATCCGGATTCCCAAGCAGGTCCGGCACTCGCGCCAGGACGAATTTATAGCGGCTGTTGCGCAGATAATATTTCGATTGCCAGGTGGATTCCAGGCCAACGACACTATCGTAGCCGGAAGGTTCTTCGCGTCCGACCAGTTGCGGCAGAAAACTCTTGCCGTCCAGATCTTCGGGCAGTTCGCTGCCAGCCGCTTCCAGCAGAGTGGGCGCGATATCCGACAGTTGCCGGAAGGGCGCGAAGCGCGTGCCCGGCTTCAAATTACCGGCCGGCCAGCGAATGATCGTGGGCACCCGCACGACGCAATCGTGCAGCCCATAGTGGTCGTAGCAGATGCGGTGATCGGTCATGCTTTCGCCGTGATCCGCCAGAAAAACCACCATCGTGTTTTCGGTCAGGCCCAGCTTATCCAGCGCGTCGCTCAACGCCGCGATGCCCTCGTCCAGGTAACGGATTTCACGATCGTAGAGCGCGGTGACGTAGTTGGGATCGGTGATCAGCCCGTTCGGCGTGCGCAGCCAGGTATCCCGCGCCATGGCGCCCACCGGATGGTCCCACCACTCATCCAGCTCGTGGTTGTCCGGATCGGTGGGATTGCCGCCCTTGTAGAACTGGCCGCGAAAACGGTCCGGCGGAGTGTAGGGATAATGCACGTCCCAGTAGTGGATGAACATGAAAAACGGCCCTTTGGGAACCGTCTTCATCCAGTGTATGGCCCGGTCGTTCAGTTCTTCCTGGGTCACCGAAGCGTAAAAAAGATGGTGCAGGCTGGGGTCGATGATATACTCCCACCCGCGCCCAAACCAGATACGCTCCCGGAAAAGCGTGTCCACGGCGCAGGTGGTGTAACCATTTTCCAACAGGATCTCCGAAAGGAACGGCGTCCCCCGGCCCAGTTTGGCCTTGCCGCCATGCGCCACCACGCCATGCGTCACCGGATGCTGCCCGGTGAAGATGGTGGTATGCGACGGCTGCGTCGGAATGCCGGGGGCGAACATACTTTCGAAGAGCGCTCCCTGGCAGGCGAAGGCGTCGATGTTTGGACTGGTGGGGAGCGAATAGCCATAGCACCCCAGATGGTTGGCGCGCAGGGAATCCGCGCTGATTAAAATAATGTTCGGTTTTGCCTGCATGGATCTAAACGGTCGCCGGACCCTGAAGGGCCCCGGCGTACTTACTCGATATAGCCCAATTCGCGCAGCCGCTCCACAACCAGGGCTTCGTCTTCCGGCCGGATCACCTGCTCGGGTTCATCCGCACCTGTTGGGGTGCCCCCTGGGCCGTCCGGTTTGGCCGGCGGTTCGGGGACAGCGGCATCCGCCAAGGCGTGTTTCTGGGGTTCTTGCTCCATATTACTATAGACCGATCTTGTTACGATAGCACGGCTTGGGAGGGAAAGGCGAGCGTCGCGAGCCGGTGCTCGCGGGTGGTTAGTACTGGATCCGGCGAGCGGGGCTTCCGCGCTTGGGCCGATGTTCCGTGCCGACCAAAGCCAATGTCGCGTAAGTGACGTGTTGTCAGTGGCATGGGACGGATTTTAACCGGTGTCTGCAAGCAAGGTTTGCCCGGAACTCTATTGGGCCGTTTTCTCCGGAAACTGCGGATGCGGCTCGGGAACGCCCGTCGAACTCAACTTTGCCGGCCTCATATCGCTCTCCGCATTCTGAAGCAGTTGTATCCCGAGCACGCGGATGGGGAGCTCGCTGGTAGTGGTCGAGATGGCCGCGCGCGAGTTGCGGACGGGCAACTGCGATCTGGCCCGGGCTGGCAGCGTAAACAGCAAGACTTCGCTGATCCAGGCTACCAACCAATGGGGACTTCTACGGGACAACAGCGGGTGGGGGAGCCAGCGTCTACGGTGGGACGGTCTTCAAGATCACACCGAGCGGCACCGTGACGACGCTATACCGCTTCTGCCCTCAAAGCGAGTATCCGGATTGCGCGGACGGCGGCGGCCCCACGGGCCTGGTCCAGGGCACCGACGGCAGCTTCTACGGGACAACTAATTCTGGCGGGATGCAGTGTGACGGACTCGTTACCTGTGGCACGGTCTTCAGCCTGTCTGCGGGTCTGGGATCGTTTGTGGAAACGCAGCCCACCTCCGGACAGACGGAGTGGCCGTCAAGATTCTGGGGACCAATCTGACTGGCGCGACCAGCGTCACCCTCAACGGCACAAGGGCCGCGTTCACCGTCGTGTCGCCTTCGCTTATCACCACCACCGTTCCAACCGGCGCGACCACCGGCACGGTCCAAGTGGTCACACCCGACGGCACGCTTTCGAGCAATGTGCCCTTCCGGGTGGCGTAAGAAAGCCGCGTTTCTCGCCCCGGCCCATTCCGCCCGCCGCGCGTCTCGGCTTGCCTGAACCGTACCTGAACCGCGCTTGACACGCGCAAACTTCACCCGTACCCTAAAAGCAATGGAAGTCCTTTTGCCCGAAAATCAGGAAGCCCAACTGAACGAACTCGCCCTCAGAACCGGGCGTGGAACGGATGACTTGATCCAGGAAGCCGTAGCGGGCATGCTTGCCCATGACGCTTGGTTCAAGGAGCAGGTACAGATCGGGATCGACCAGATTGCGCGCGGCGAATTCATCGAAGAGGACGCAATGGACGCCCGCCGCCGCTGACGACCAGGAGGGATTCTTAACTACCTCCGTGAGCATCGCCCCTCCCTGGCTCAGGCTACGGTCCGGAAACTCTACGACGCGGCGCGTTCGCTGAAACGTTTCCCCAACCGCGGACGTATTGGGCGCAAAGAAGGCACACGGGAGCTGACCGCTGCGGCCATGCCGTATATACGGCGTCGAACCGGAGATCGTGCATATTTTCAGGATCTTTCACGCCTCCATGGAGAGGCGGTAGTAACTGCTTCACGCCGGCCCTCCGCAATTTGCACCCGCCGTACCACATCGGGGACAATTAGAGGATTGTACCGGGTGAAATGAATAACAACGGATCCAACGACATCGCCATAATCGGCATGGCTTGCGTGCTGCCAGGCGCGCCGGACGTCAGGCGCTACTGGGAGAACATCCTGCACAAGGTCAACTCCATTTCCGACGCTCCGCCGGAGTGGGAAGCCGAGCTGTTTTACGAGCAGGATACCAAGGCCGATGATCGCACCTACTGCAAGCGCGGCGGCTTCCTGGGAAAGCTGGCGCAATTCGATCCCTTCAGCTTCGGCATCATGCCCAATGCCGTGGACGGCGGCGAGCCGGACCATTACATGGCCCTGCAGGCGTCGCAAGACGCCCTCAACGATTGCGGTCCCCTCGACCTGGAGGCGGTCAAGCAGCGCACCGCCGTGATCATCGGCCGCGGAACGTATGTCAATAGGGGTAATGCGGCCGCCCTGCAGCAGGGCGTGATGGTCGAAAGCATCCTGCGCATCCTGAGGCAGTTGCATCCTGAGCATACCGATGCGGAGTTGGCTGAAATCAAGAAGCGCATCAAGTCCACGCTGCCGCCCTTCAATGCGGACACTTCGTCGGGCCTGGTGCCCAACATCATCACGGGCCGCATCGCCAACCGCCTGGACCTGATGGGGCCGAATTACCTGATCGACGCCGCATGCGCCAGCTCGCTGGTAGCCGTGGAGATGGCCGCGCGCGAGCTCCGGACGGGCAACTGCGATCTGGCCCTGGCCGGCGGCGTAAACAGCAACACTTCGCCGGTCCTGATGATGATCTTCTCGCAGCTTGGCGCGCTGTCCCACCGCGGCCAGTTGAGCTCGTTCGATAAGGATGCCGACGGCACGCTTCTAGGCGAAGGCGTGGGCATGGTAGTGTTGAAACGCCTGGCGGAGGCGGAGCGCGATGGTAACCATATTTATGCAGTCCTGAAGAATACCGGCATCGCCAGCGACGGCCGGGCCACGCACGTGCTGGCGCCGCGCCTGGAAGGGGAGGAATTGGCGCTACGACGGGCTTACGAGCCGGTGGAGATCGATCCCCTCACGGTCGGCCTGCTGGAGGCGCACGGTACCGGCACCCCGGTCGGCGACGTAGTGGAAGTGGAAGCGCTGCGGAGCGTGTTTCCGCCGCGCCAGACCGAGTCGCCGCGTTGCGCGCTGGGATCGGTGAAATCCATGATCAGCCATACCGTGCCGGCCGCCGGCGTGGCTGGGTTGATCAAGGCGGCGCTGGCCCTGCATCATAAAGTGCTGCCGCCGACGTTGTGCGAGAATCCCAATCCCAAGCTCCAGCTTGAGAAGACCAATTTCTACATCAACACGGAAACGCGGCCCTGGATTCACGGATCGTCGAAAACGCCGCGGCGGGCTGGGGTGAACGCTTTCGGCTTCGGCGGTATCAATGCACACGCCATCCTGGAGGAATATACGGGGCCAAATCAGGCGCCCTGGATGCAGCGCGATTGGGACAGTGAATTGTTCGTATTCTCTGGGGACAGCCGCGCGGCGGTGGCGGAAGATGCGCAGCAGGCGCTGCAACTTCTGCGCGCAGGCGGCGATGCGCTTTCTTTGAAAAACTTGGCCTGGACGCTCAATTGCAACCGGCCTTTGGGTCCGGTACGCATGTCCGTGGTGGGCCTGTCGCACACGGACTTGATCGCCAAGTTGGAGCGCGCCATCAAACGCCTCGGCGACGAAAAGACGCGCAATATCAAGGAAATAGAAGGCATCTACCACTTCAAAGAACCCCTGGGGCTGAATGGCAAGCTGGCTTTCCTGTTCCCGGGCGAAGGGTCCCAGTACCGCAACATGCTCGGGGACTTGTGCATCCACTTCCCCGAAGTGCGGCAAGTGTTCGACCTGATGGACCGCGCTTACGAGAATCATCCGCGCGATTATCTGCCGAGCGATGTGATCTTTCCGCCACCGCTGGGTTCACCCAGCCAGGAGCGTTTATACAACATGGACTCCGGCGCGGAGACGGTTTTTTGCGCCAACCAGGCGCTCTACGCGCTGATCGAGAAGCTGGGCATACGCCCCGATGCCATGGTCGGACACTCGACCGGCGAGCATTCCGCGTTGCTGGCCTCACGTGTGGTGGAGGTGGCCGACGATGAAGAATTGATCCGGCACATTCTGGGTGTTTACGAAGTCTTCGACAAGCTGAATTCCACCAGCGATATTCCAGAAGCGGTGCTGTTGGCCGTGGCCGGCGCCGACCATGCCTTCCTGGAACAGCAGGTGGCCGCCAGCGACGGCGAATTGTATATCGCACTCGACAACTGCGTTCATCAGGTGGTGTTGTGCGGCCACGAGTCCGTGATCGACCGGCTGGTGACCATGCTGACGCCTAAGGGCGCGATTTGCCAAAAGCTGCCGTTTGCGCGCGCCTATCACACGCCCTGGTTCGAAGTGTTCAGCAAACCCCTGAAGCAGCACTTCGACCGATTGCGGATCGGCAACGCACAGACGGCGCTTTATTCGTGCGTGACGGCCGGCCCGTATCCGCACGACCCCGAGGAGATCCGCGCGCTGGCGGCGGTGCAATGGTCGAGCACGGTGCGGTTTCGCGAAACGATCGAAGGCATGCATCGGGATGGCGTGCGGCTTTTCCTGGAGATTGGTCCGCGCAGCAACCTGACCGGCTTCACCGACGATGTGCTGCGCTCTAAGCCCCACGCGGCGATTCCATCGAATGTACAACATCGTTCGGGGATTGTGCAGCTTCACCACATGCTGGGACAATTGGTGGCGCACGGCCTGAATCCCAAGCTGGAGTACCTTTACGCGCGGCGCGCGCCGCGGCCGGTTAGCGAGAAAATTAAGCCACGGCGGTCACTGGCGCTAGGCACGGGCTTGCAGCCGGCGCGGCTGCCGGCGGGGTTCAAGCTGGCTAAACCACCAGCCACTAGCCAACCGCCACCAGTCACGGCTGCAGCCGCTCTAGCTCCCACCGACCCGCGCACGGCGTTGATGCAAGAGCATCTCAGCATGATGGAGCAGCTCGTGCAGACGCAGCAGGAAGTGATGGCGGCATATCTGGTGGGGCGGGCGTCCACGCCTGCGGCGGGTCTCCAGACCCGCTCCCCCTTCTTTCACGATGTCGTCGAAAACGTGCCGGGCGTGCGCGCCGTAGCGTTGCATCGCTTCTCGGCGGAACGCGAAATCATCTTCCATGACCATGCTTTGGGACGCAATGTGTCCAGCGAAGATCCGTCGTTGCTCGGTCTGACTTTGGTGCCGTTGACCGTGACGATGGAGATGCTGGCGGAAGGCGGCGCACTGCTGGAGCCAAACAAAGTCCTGGCGGGGATGCGCGACATCCGCGCCTCGCGCTGGATCACCCTGGAGAAGCCGGATTACACCATCGAAGCCACCGCCAAGCAAACCGGGCCCGGCAAGGTGCACGTCGCGCTGCGGGAGGCCGGCGCAGCCGGCACGCTGCGTCCGATTCTGGCGGAGGCCGTGGCGGTCTTTGCGGCGAGCTATCCCGATTCCGGTCCGCCGCGCGCCTTCGCGCTCGAAAACGAAAAGCGGTCGGCGTGGATTCCCGAGCAACTCTATCGCACGGGAATGTTTCACGGCTCCCTGATGCAAGGCGCCAAGAGCGTGGAGCGCGCCGGACGCAACGGTACGAGCGCCACGCTAGAAGCCCTGCCGCACAGCCAACTTTTCACCGATAATCCGCGGCCCGCCTTTTTGTTCGATCCCGTGCTGCTGGACGCGGCCGGACAAGTGGTCGCTTACTGGTTCTGGGAAGCCATTGAGAAAGGCACGGACCTATTCCCGTACCGCGTGGGAGCGTTCCATTGTTATGCGTCGGCTCCACCCACGGGCACGCTGCTGGAATGCCGTGTGGTGCGGCGATTCGAGAGCGACGCGGTGATTCATTCCGACATCGAAGTTCTCGACCGCGCGGGCAAGGTTTACTACCGGCTCGACAACTGGGAGACACGCCGCTTCCCGCAACCGCCGCGATTTTTGCGGCTGCGGATCGATCCGCGCGGAACGTATATTTCGACGCCATGGAAAGAGCCTGTGACGGGAAGACGTGGTGTGGCGGGCTGCCGCGTAGAAGGGTTGCCGCAAGCGTTTCTGGAATCTTCGCACAGTGTTTGGCTGAAGACGTTAGCGTACCTGGTACTGAACCGCCGCGAGCGCGAAGTTTGGGACGGCATGCAAGCGACGGCGAAAGAACGCTATGACTGGCTGCTGGGACGTTGCGCGGCCAAGGACGCGGTACGCATGTTGATCCAGGAGCGCTTTGGCGAGCAGTTATGCGCGGCGGATGTGGAGATAGTGGGTGGCGCCTCCGTTCGGCTGGGTGTGGAGGGCGCCTGGAAGCAGCGTTTGGGGGTGAATCCGGCGGTAGCGATTGCGAATTCCGGCGTAGCGGGCGCGGTGGCGGCGCTGGAAGCGGCGGATCTGGCGGGGATCGATCTGGCCGCGCGCGCAGCTTGACTTATTTAAGTCGCCGCGCTAAATTCATAGTCGTGAAGCCGGAATCGGTCCGCACCAGTATCGATCTGCCCCGCGATTTGCACCGCCGCTTACATGAAGTTGCGGCCCGGAAGGGATGCTCGGCGCGCCAGTTGATCCTCCGCGGCATCGAGCAAGCCATCGATGAAGCCACGCCAAGGCGTCCGCGGCGGCATCTCAAGCTCGATCCGCCCATCGTACCTTCCACGGGAAAACCAATCGATCTGACCAACGAGCAGATCTATGATCTCATCGATTTTCCCTGATGTAAACGTCTGGCTGGCTCTGCTGCACCCAGATCACGTTCATCGCGCTTCCGCCGAGAAATGGTGGGAATCGGATCTCACCACTATAATCGGCTTTCTTCGGTTAACTCAGATTGGTGTCCTGCGCCTGCTCACTACAGCCGCCGTCATGAACGGCAAGCCGCTGCGCATGCCCGAAGCGTGGGTCGCGTATGACCGGCTGTATTCTGACGACCGCGTGGCCTTCGTCAATGAACCCCATGGCATCGAGGCGGCTTTCCGGAAATACGCGCGCAAGAATCACGCTTCCCCCAAGCTGTGGGCGGACGCCTGGTTGCTGGCCTTTGCCGAGTGCGCCGATGGCGTGGTGGTTACGTTCGACAAGGCGCTGGCTGCGCGGGCCGGCCATACCATCTTGCTGAGCTGAACGGCCCCTGCGATACGGATAGAGTCAGAAGAAGATAGAACCATGGCAACCACAAAATTGGTAAGCGTCGAGGAATACCTGCATTCGACCTTCGAACATGACGCATTCGCACCCAGTCGGATCCGGCCCGGTATCGTGTCCCGGGCCTGTGTGTCACCAAGGGAGAGGCTGCCGAGGACATTTTCACGGAACCGCCGTTACTGTGTATCGAGATTCTGTGTCCCGATGACGCCGCTGTGGAATTGCGCGCCAAAGTGCGCGAGTATCGGGCGTTCGGGGTGGCTTATGTATGGATCGTGGATCCCGAGACAGGCACAGGCGAGATCCATACGGCCCGCGGCGTCGAACTGGTGGAAGACGGAATATTTCGCTCAGGCGAGATCCAGGTCCAGCTACTCTGATCACACCAGCCGGGGGGAACCCGCTTCGACTGCTTGTTGCGCGGGCTGATCCTGCGCCCCTGTGCAGACGTACCGCGCTACGAACTCCGCCAATTCCGCAATCGAAAGATCGCGCTGCTTCTGGCCGATGTCCGACAGCAGTTCGGCAAAGGGCATCATGGTGGCTTGATAATGTTCCTGGATGTGGTTGCACAGAACCACGGCATCCAGCGACTCCAGACCCAGCCCGCTGAAAAGCAGCGATTGCGGGCCCACGGGGTCGGCATAGTCCCAATCCTGGCAGAGGTCCTGCACGGTTTTCAGGACGTAGGCGAGAATCTCCGGCTGTGTGGGTTTCATTTCAGGCTCCCAAAAGCATGGACTGGTATGCGCGGCGTGCTGGCGGGCAAGGCGATTTCCCTCCAGGGACCTTCCCCCATCGCCACTACCGGATCGGATTGCGGACCGGCTTCCATCTCGCGCAGGGCCGCTTGGGCCCCTCCATCCAGCGGGACCATCTGAATGCCGCGCGCGAGGAACTGCTGCCGCACTTCTTCGGAAACCATGCCGCTCGATCCCCAGGGCCCCCAGTTCATAGCCACCACATGGGCCGGCCACTGGGCGGAAAGGAGCACGGACAAACCGTTCATGATGCCGTTGGCGGCGGCATAGTCCGCCTGGCCACGATTGCCGAAGGCCGCCGTTACCGACGACATCAGCAGCAGGCATTGCAGGCTCTCGGGCCGCAGCTTGCGGCTGAGCAGGAAAACGGCATCGGCCTTGGTATGCACCACGCGGTCGAACGATTCCGGGGTTTTGTCGCGGATGAGTTTATCTTCGATAATGCCGGCGCCGTGAACGACCACATCCAAGCGGCCATGGTCGGCGTAGATGCCGTCGATCAACTGGCCGAAGGCCTCCTCGTTGCGCACGTCCACGGAATGATACTCCACCTTGGCGCCGGTGCGTCGCAGACTTTCGATGCTTTCGACGATCTCGCGATCTTTCAGCAGGCGCTGCAGGGCGGCCTCCACCGCGGCGGGTTTCACGGTAGTGGACAAAGCGCGCAGCCGGGCGGTCAGGGCCGCTTTCAAGCGCGGCATTTCAGCGATGCCTGCGGTGTCGGCAGGCTCCGGTCCGCAGGGCAGCGGAGAAGCGCCGGCCAAGATTAATGTGGGCTGATATTGTTCGGCAAGCTGCCGGGCAATCTCGGCTGTGACGCCGCGCGCGCCGCCGGTCACCAGGAATACCCAATCGCGCTGGATGTGCCGTATGGTCTCGCCGTCGAGCGGCGCGATTTGCGGCACTACCGTCAGGCGGCGGTCGCCAGGCAGACCCACCTGCAAGGTGTCGTCGGGAGAGGTCAGTTCGTCGACCAGTTTTTGGCGCAAGATGGGGTTCGGATCGGTGGGGTCCAGATCCACGACCTTGCACAAGACCCCGGTGAATTCCAGCGCCAGCGTTTTGGTGAAATCGGCCACAGCGAAATGCGTAGGTGAAAATGGTCCATTGGGTTGCAGCCCGAATGCGCCGCCGCGCGCTGTAATGGCGGCAAACAGCGCGCCACCGGCGCGGCCGGTCTGTTTGAGATCGTTCTCGGTGGCGCGGGCCAGCGCGTATAGACTGCGGACGTCCAGCCGCACTAACTCACGCCACTCCGCGAAACTCGACTGCAAAGCGGGCAAGCCGGCGCGCAACGGCAACAGGTGAATGATGGCGCCGATAGGGCCGAACTGCTGGCGGATGGTGCCGATCAACGATTCCACATGCGCCGGATCGGCGAGGTCGGTAGTGAATACATCGCCCGCGCCGATGGTCGCGTCGGGGCTGTGGCGCAGCAGCAGGGCGCGCTCACCATTGCGCTTCAGTTCATCGGCGAGCGCGGAAGCGATGCCGGTTTCGTCGTCGGTGATCAAGCAAATGCGGCCAGGATAGTATTTCGGCTTGGACTGGCTGCGCGGCTTGTCGGCAGTGGTCAGGATGAAGCGGGGGACTTGGGCCGCCGCGGCGGACTGCTGCGCCGGCTGGCCCACCGCGGCGGCGATGCGGTCGGCGATTTCACGCAGAGTGCGGGCGGTGGTCAGCTTCTCCATCGCGGCCTGGATTGGGGCTTGTTCGGCGGGTGTGGAGCGCTGCTGCAGAGCGGTCAGAATTTCGACGCGTTTGATGGAGTCGATGCCCAGATCGGCTTCGATGCCGGCATCCAGGTCGAGCATATCGGGTTCGTAGCCGGTGCGTTCACTGGCGATTTTCACCAGTTCGGAGAGATAGTCGCGCCCGGTGGCAACAGGCGCGGCGGCTGGCATAGCCGGCGCCGGTGCGTGGGGCGCAATAGCGGCGGTGTTTTCGCCTACGGAACTGGCGATCAGGTCCGCAATTTCACGTAGCGTGCGGGCGCTGGTGAGCTTGTTCATGATGCCCTGCACGCTCTGCTGTTGCTGCGGCGTGCCGAGCTTCTGCAGGGCGGTCAGGATTTCGACGCGCTTGATGGAATCGATGCCCAGATCGGCTTCAATGCCGGCATCCAGGTCGAGCATCTCCGGCGGATATCCGGTACGCTCGGCGGCGACCGCGCGCAGTTCCGTGATGAAGTCGCGATTTATGGATACCGGCGCCGCGGACACGGGCGGAGCGGAGGGCGCAGGGACGGACGGACCCGGGACTTGTGCCGCGGTCTGTTCCAGTATCGTTGCGATTTCTCTTAGAGTTTTAGCGCTCGTGAGCTGGTTCAGAACTCCCTGCACCTGCCGTTGCTGCTCTGGCGTACCGAGCTTCTGCAGCGCGGTCAGGATTTCGACGCGCTTGATGGAATCGATGCCCAAGTCGGATTCAATGCCGGCGTCCAGGTCGAGCATCTCGGGAGGATAGCCGGTGCGCTCGGCGGCCACGGCGCGCAATTCGGCGATGAAGTCGCGAGTAACGCTCCCTGACGGTGGCGGCTCAGAAACGGCGGGGCGCGGCTCAGAAACGGCGGCGATCAGATCGGCGATTTCGCGGAGAGTGCGAGCACCAGTCAGTTTGTTCATGATGCCCTGCGCGCTCTGCTGTTCGGCGGGTGTGCCGAGCTTTTGCAGGGCGGTCAGGATTTCGACGCGCTTGATGGAGTCGATGCCCAAGTCGGATTCGATGCCCGCGTCCAGGTCCAACATCTCAGGCGGATAGCCGGTGCGCTCGGCGGCTATGCGGCGCAGATCTTCAATGAAGCTGCGCTGGGCCGATACGACGAGTTCCGCTGGCGGCGCAGCCACAACCGGTGCAGTCACTACCCGTGCGGGAGGCTGTAGTACTGGGGCGGCGACGGCCACGGGCGGTAGTTGAGGCGCAGCCGGAAACGAAACCGGAACTGCGGGCGCACCTTGCAGGTAGGCCGTCATAATGGCGGTCTGCGTCTGCAGCACCTGTTTCATGAGCTGCTGGAATTGCAGCATCACGGCGTCGCTGGCTCCGGACGCGGGGAAGGATGGCGGAACAGGCGCTGGTAGAGGCACGGCTGCTTGAGCCACCACGGGCGCCGGCGGTGGAACGGCGGAACGCAAAACCAGATCGAGCGGCTTGACGACCTGCGGCGGCCGGTTGCGCGGAAACGCCCGCAGGCCGTTCACCAGCCAACCGGTTTCACGCGCCTCGGGTTCGGGCTGGCTGACGCGGCCGCGGAGGAGTTGCGCGGTATCCACCGGCGCGCCTTCGATTGCCAACTGCGCGAGCGCTTGCAGGAATTGCACCAAGCCGTTGCGGTCGCTGTCGATTTGAATGAAGCGGGCGTCCTTGCCATCCAGGATCTGGCGCGCCAAGCCGGTGAGCACACCCTTGGGTCCCACTTCCACAAATACGCGCGCGCCTTGCTCGTACATGGCGCGAATCTCATCCACGAATTTCACCGGACGTACCAAGTGGCTCGCAAGCAGGGCCGCGATTTCCTTAGGATCTTCCGGATACTGTCCGCCCAGGGTGTTGGAGAAAACCGCCGCATGGGGTTTGGCGAACGTCTGCCGCGCCAGTACTTCGGCGAATCGCTCGCGCGCCGGCTCCATCAGCGGCGAATGGAAAGCGCAAGCCACGGGGATGAGCCGCGCCGCAAGCTTGGCGGCCTCCAGCTTTTGGATGGCTGTGTGGACCGCGGCATTCGAACCGGAAATGACGGTCTGGCGCGGGCTGTTGTGATTGGCCAGCGTGATGCCTTCCATGCCATCCCCATCTTTAGCGAGGGCCTTGACAATAGTATCCGCATCGGCTGACACAGCAGCCATGGTGCCGGCTTCATCGTGGGTCGTATCTTTGATGGCGCGGCCCCGGGATTCGGACAGCTCGAACAAGGCGCTATCGGAAATCACCCCGGCGGCGGCCAGCGCAACATATTCGCCATAGCTATGGCCGGCGGTCATGTCCGCGCGCACGCCCAGCCGCGCGAGTATCCGGCATAGCCCGATCTCGACCACGCCTAGCGCGGGCTGCGCGACGACCGTGTCGGTCAGTTCCAGGTTCTGTTGCTTTTCTTGCTCGGCGCTGAATGCGGGCGGCGGATAAATGTAGGCGCTGAGCTTCTTGGGGAAGCGTCCGGCGAGCGACTCCTCGGCTTGTTCCAGACTGGCGCGGAATTCAGGAAAGATAAGCGCCAGTTCGCGCAGCATGTGCGGTTTTTGCGAACCCTGGCCGGGGAACAGGAACGCGACTTTGCCCCGCGGGGGGCCGAAGGCCAGGTAGACGCCTTGCGGGTCGTTGAGCGGTTGTTTAGATTCGAGCGCGGCTTTGGCTTTGGTTAGTTTCGCGCGGAGATCTTCCGGCGAGGTTGCGACAATCGCTAGACGGGTTTGCGACGGCTGAGAGCTGTCGCGGCAGGCACGCGTGCCTGCGCCGCGAGGTGCATCCAGATCCGCTGGCGTGGGGTCGTTCCAGACATACAACTCGGCCGGCCACTTCTCGGTTTGCGCCACATCGGCCGGATCTCTCAGATCGCCCCGAAACTCCTCCAGCACAGCGTGGAAATTGGTGCCGCCGAAGCCGAATGCGCTGACACCTCCGCGGCGCGGCGTGGCGGCCGGCGGGACCCACGGCAGCGTTTCGGTATTCACGAAAATGGGTGTGCCCGGTTCGAGCAGTTTCGGATTGGGCTTTTGCACGTGCAGGGTAGCCGGCAGCGTCTTGTGATAAAGCGCCAGCGCCACTTTCATTAATCCGGTAATTCCAGCGGCGGACTTGGTATGCCCCACCATGGATTTCACCGAACCGATCGCAACGCTTTGCGGCGTGGCCCCATCGGCGAGGAAAACGTCGGCTACCGCGGATAGTTCACTGGCGTCGCCCAGAGCGGTGCCCGTTCCGTGCGCTTCAATCAAGCCCACCGTCGAAGGACGAATGCCGGCGCGTTCGTAAGCGCGCTGTAGCGCCAGGATCTGGCCTTCCAGACGCGGCGCGGTCATACTGCGGCCCTTGCCGTCGCTCGATCCGGCCACTCCCTTGATGACGGCATAAATGCGATCGCCGTCGCGCTCGGCATCTTCCAGGCGCTTCAGCACCATCATGCTGATGCCTTCGCTGATGGCGATGCCATCGGCCGACTCATCGAACGTGCGGCAGCGGCCGCGGCCGGAAAGCGCCTGTGCCTTGGCAAAACACAAGTAGCCGAAAGGACTCTGCGCCGTGTCCACACCGCCCACGATGGCCATATCGCTCGAATGATCGGCCAATTCTCGCGCGGCCAGGTATACGGCGGCCAGGGAAGAAGCGCAGGCCGCATCCACGCTGAAGTTTACACCGCCCAGATCGAAGCGGTTGGCCACGCGGCCGGCGGCCACGTTCAGCAACAGGCCGGCGAAGGAATCTTCGGTCCACTCCGGCAGCTCCTGCAACAACTCCGCGGGAGGCTTGCTGATGAACTGCTGCAGCATGGAGCGCACCGCATATTGCAGGCCCACATCGCCCAGCCCGCCGCTCAGGCCCAGAATTACGGAAGTCTTCTGGCGCGGAAAATCCCGATCATGATAGCCGGCATCCCGCAGCGCCTGGTCAACCGTAACCAGCGCCAGCAATTGCAAGGGGTCGATGGACGGCAGCGCGGTGGGCGGAATGCCGTAGCGCATGGGATCGAATGGCACGGGATCCAGAAAGCCACCCCAACGGGAGTGGATCTTGTCTTTGGCCTTGCGGTCGGGGTCGTAGTACAGGTCGACGTTGAAGCGCTCCTTGGGAATGTCGCCGATGGCATCGACTTTGTTCAGAATATTGGCCCAGAAGGCGCGCACGTTGGGCGCTTTTGGAAGCAGGCAACCCATGCCCACGATGGCGACATCGAAAGGCTTGAGCGGCGGCGCGGTCTCCACGCGCGGGCCGGCGAATGGCACGGCCAGTTCGCCGATTAAGCGGGCGCCTTCATCGGCGATCTCCGCGCCGGCCAGGATACCGATTTGTACGCCTTTTTCCGCCAGCGGGGCGGATAGGACCGCCGCCATGGCCGCGGAACGGGCGTCGTTAATACCCGAGAACGCTACGCGCGCCGTCCCGCCGGCGAGCAGTTCCTCAATGCCGGCATCGTCCAGCCCTTCGATGATGCGGGTATCGGGCTTCGCCTCCGCCAGAGGCTCCAGCCGCGCGTGTTTTCCAGCCGATTCGACATGTTCGCGAATGGAATCCCGCAGGCCGCGCACGATGGCAGGCAGCGTTCGAAATCGTTGGGCCAGCGATGTCCAGGAAGCGTCCTCGACATCCAGTACCACGCCTGCCGCACCGCCCGCATACCAGGCGGCCGCCGTATGCAGACCGATGCCGCCCGCTCCCCACAACGGGACAGGAGAAGCCAACGGCGTCTTCGATACCGCGCCATCGAAGCCCAACTCGCCAGCCATGGCAGCCTGTTCCGGCGTGGAAACTTCCAGCAGAACGCGACGAGGTTGCGCGCGCGCCAGCTTCAGCAGTTCCTTAGTCCGCTTGCGCCCGGCCGCTGCAACGATCACGCATTCGGTTTCGGATGCGAGCGACGGCCGATCGGAATCCAGTCTGACGCCGAACACGCCACGGCCATGCTGCCGTAGACGTTCCGGCGCGTTCAAAACGAGGAATTCAAATTGTTCCGGCATTCTCTCCGTTCCCTGCCAGGCTGCCTGTGACGGGATTATTGCAGAATCTGTATCGCGGCTTCGCCGTGGAAGGGGGCTGCGTCGCCCAGTTTTCAGTATAGGGACCGAACACCCTTCGGCACCAGTATCTAAAGATTATACCGGTTATGCACAGCCGAGGTAAGGTTCAGCACCAAGCCAAAAGTACTAAATCAGTCGCCGATCGAAGGTGAATCGCCGTGCATGCACCAGGCGCAGGCGTTTCGCGTCGGGATGTTCCGGATTCAGCACAAGATTACGCTCTTCAGGAAGGATCGCGGAGGGTACGGCCAAAAGGCAGGAAGGTCCTTGCCGCCGCCAGCGGCTGCCGATTTGACGCGTGGCTTCTTCATCCGCGCTCCAATTCGCCGGAAGAGGGGCAAACTCTCCGACCTTGGTTTCCAGGACCGGCGCGGAAAATTCCAGCCGGGCGAGCTGGAGATCGTCGGGTAGCAAATCGGGATCGGTATGCGCCAAGCGCTCCAGCACTACGACCGCAGGGGATTGTCCGATGTAAACCACGCGTTCCCCCAATGTGTGCCAGCGTCCATTGGCAAACATGCCGCCGACGCCATCCAGGCCGGGTCCGTGCGGGGCTCGGTACAGCTTCCATAACGACGGCATCAATACACAAACCCATACTGAATCTGGCGCAGTTCGCGCTCCACCTGTTGTGTGCCGGCGTCGGTATCGAGCAGCTTGAGAGGCGCCTCGTTGGCGAGCGCCCGGCTCGGCCGTTTGAGCCATTGCGAGGCCTTTTCGCCATCGCCGAACACCTCGACAGCCAGTGTGTAAATGCGATCCATCCGGGAGAGACGATCCGAAGCGGCCGGGCTGAGCCGGTCCGCGTGTGCGTGCTTGCGCTGCAGGGTCCGCTGGGATACGCCCAGTATCCGCAACAGCGCCGCGCGGTCCACCGACAGCAGTTGCGTCATTTGATTCAGCTTCCCGGCTGGGAGGCCTTTGCGGGCCGCGCCGATGGCCAGGGTGGTGGCGGTCGGAGGGGCTGAGGCTGTACGCGCCATTTGTCCAATATTATCCGCCATTTGTCGCGCGACGCAAGGTGCGGGGGAATCAGTGCGGGGGAATCAGACGCTCTCCACCACCCGTCCATCCCGCACCAACACGAACGGTATGCCGCAACGCGCGGCGAGGAGCCGGTCGCGCTCGCCGTCGCCGATCAGGAGCGAAGCGGCCAGATCGATGTCCCACTTCCGTTGCGCGTCGATCACCATGCCGGGCAGCGGCTTGCGGCAGTTGCAGGCGCCTTCCGCGTGCGGGCAATAGAAGATATCGTCTAGGACGGCGCCTTGTGCGGCCAATTCGGAGCGCATTCTTTCGTGCAATGCCAGCAGATCGGCCTCAGAATGCCTGCCCAACGCGATGCCTCGTTGATTGGTGATCACGATCGCCAGAAAGCCGGCGGTTTTGAACAGGCGGATCCAGGAAACCACTTCCGGCAGCAGATGGAACTCTTCCCAGCGCTGGATATATTCGCCGGCGGGCGGGGCGGCGTTGATGACCCCATCACGGTCCAGGAAGAGGCAGCGCCGCATTATTTGGCCGCTGCTGCGAGGTGCGCGACGAACTTCTGGTGCTCATCCGAAGCGAGTCCCGCGTTCAGTGCCGCCAGCATCTTGGCGCCGTCGTCGGCCCAGAAAGCCGCGACGTCGAGCCATAATCCTGGAAAAACCTCCGACCGCAGAATACCATCACGAGGGGCCTCCTGCTGCATGTAAACACCGTCCACAAGCGCCCGCCAGACGATTCGTTTCCGGAAAGTTTCGATGGTAATGTACTCCCTTGCCCCGGCCCTCTGATAGAGCTTCCGCTTGGGTCCGAAGTCGACCTCGGTGGATGTCAGGCAGATCTCGACCGCCAACTCCGGCGCACCGACCGTGTACAACTTCCCGTCGCTCGATTGTCCTCCGTGCGCGGGCAGGATCCGCAGATAGGCGTCGGGTTGCGGAGCGCTATCCAGCATCAGCCAGGTGCTGTTATTCCCGGCGCTGCATCCCGGCGTCGCCTGCGCATAGTAGGCGAGCCACAAGTGCGTCAGAGTATCGCGGCTTCCGTGTTCGTAACTAACTGGTGAGGACACGTGTACAACTCCATTGATGAGTTCCGCGTTCTTCAGGTCAGGCAGTTCTTCCCAGCGGCGCAGGAATTCGTCGACGGTCATCTGCTCGCCTGTCACCAATTCCGTCGCTGGGGCCGCAAGAGAGGGCATGCCAGCATTCCTCCTTTCTCTGAGTGTAGCCTACCAAATAGCCTGTAAACCCTTGTAGCTGCGAAACTGGCTGTCGCCACCGATCAACGGCACGTTTTCAACCAGTGCGGTGGAAATGATCATGCGGTCGAAAGGGTCCCTGTGGTGCAAGGGGAGAGAAAACAGTCGATAGGCATGTTGCGGCTCGAACGCGATCACGGTCACGCCAAGATCTTCCACTGCCTGATACACAAGCGCTTCCGGCATGTCGATTTTGTGGCGCGCGTGCTTCAAGGCGATCTCCAGGATGGAGGTGGCGCTCAGGAGCAGTTCGTTATCCGGACCGGCGAGAAGGGACTGCACTTTCTTGGAAAACTGCGCCCCGGTGGCCGCCATGACAAGGACCTGCGTGTCGAGAAGAACCCGCACAGCCTAATAGTGCCCTTCAATGAATTCATCCGCTTCGGCGGCGGTCAGCGGCGCGGCCCAATTCGGATCGACGATCTTGACCTTGCCCTTGAGCGTGCCGAACTTCCGCACGGGTTTCAGGGCCTGTTTCGACGGCGCCAAATCCGCAATCGGCTTGTCGTAGCGCAAAATTGTAATCGTCTTGCCGCGCTGGACAGCTTTCAGCAGTTCGGGTAAGTGAGTCCTTGCATACGAGGCGGTGACCGTCACGCCGTTATTGTACAACATTGTTGTACAATTCGGCGTTCAGGAATCAGAAGACGGGCTAAACTAAACACTCGCCATACGGTATCCGGCGCGGTTTTGGAAGATGATCTTACTGCCGTCCGGATCGAGCCCGATGGGCAGTTCGCGATAGACCTCCATGGCCTGGCGGACCGCCTTGTGATGCGCCGGATCGCAGTAGAGCAGCAGGAATCCGCCGCCGCCCGCGCCGCAGATTTTGCCGCCGGCGGCGCCCGCGCTCAGAGCCAAGTCGTACATCTCCTCGATCTCCGGATTGCTGATGCCTTCCGCCAGCTGCCGCTTGAGCTGCCAGCCGTCGTTCAACACCCGGCCCACCTCCCAAAGGCGCATCCGGTCCAGGGCCTCGGCGGTGCGCAGCGCCAGCGCCTTCAGGCAGTGAAGCTGTTCGAGGTTCGCCTCGGTGCGCTGGTCCTGCAGGCTCAGAATGTTTCCCGCTTTGCGCGTGCGCCCCGTATAGAACAGCATGATGTTGCGGGACAAGCCGTGGAAGAGCTCCGGGGAGCGTCGGAACGGCTTCACATCCACGCTTTCGTCTTTGCGAAACGTGAATTGGCAGACGCCGCCATAGGCCGCGATGTATTGATCCTGCTTGCCGATGGGCTTGCCGCAAATGTCGATCTCGATCTCGCAGGCTTCGCGCGCCAGTTGTTCGGCGGTGACCAGCTTGCCCTTGTAGGCGTACAAAGCGTGCAGCAGCCCCACCGTCACGGTGCTGGAAGATCCCAGGCCGGAACCTTCCGATGGCACATCGGCCAGCGTGGTGATCTCGACGCCGTTTTCCACGCCGGTGCGCAGCAAGGCCTCGCGCACCAGCTCGTGCTTGAGATCGCGCACGTTCTCCACGGTCTCTTTCTTGGTGTAATTGACGATGATCAACTCGTCGAACCGCGGCACGACGACCACGTAGACGTATTTATCGATGGCGGAGCTGACCACCGCGCCTTCATGCTCGCGGTAGTAGCGATGGAAATCCGTACCGCCGCCGGCAAAACTGACGCGCAAGGGCGTTTGTGAAATGATCATGATTCCTCGATCGCGCGGCAGGCGGCGGCATAATCCGCCTGCGCGCGGTAGTAATTCTCCAGAGTACCTATATCCACGAAGTAGCCGCTGATGGGCAGTCCCATGGCACGGCCGACCAGCGCCGGCATCAAAGACCGGCCAATGTCCGTTGGAAGACCGGCCGGAACCTCCGTTGGCAAATACGGCCGCACCCCACGGCGAAAGGCGTAGAGGCCGGCGTTAACCAGATCGCCGGGCGGATTCTCAGGCTTCTCCCAGAATCCCGTAACCAGACCGGTGGCGTCCATCTCGACCACGCCGCAGGCGGACGGATTCGGGGACCGGAACAGGGCCATCGAAGCGATTTGATCGTGGGTGGCATGGAACGCGGTCAGCTCGGACAACGGGAAGGTGGTGAGGTTGTCGGCATATACGACCAGGAAAGATTCCGCGCCATCCACAAAATCCCAATTCGCGGCGATGGTTCCGGCGCTGCCGAGCAGCGTAGGCTCATAGGCCAAAGTGACCGGAATGCCGCGCCGCGCCGCGACAAACTCCTCGACGCGTTCGGCTAAGTGGTGGGTGTTAACGAGTACGGCTTCCACGCCCGCGCGTTCGCAGTCGCGCAGCCACAGTTCCAGCAGCGGCACGCCATTAATCGGTACCAGGCACTTGGGGGTTGCGGAGGTGATGGGGCGCAAGCGGGTCCCGAGTCCCGCGGCCAGAATGACGGCTTTCATGATGGGGCAAGATCAATATTAGCAGGGGGTGGGTTCCGTCTCTCGAGGTCCGGTGACGGTCGCGTTGATCGCGAGGTTTACCGAGCCGCGACCGGGCGCGCCTCCGTAATTCGTCGCCCGCGGCGCGATGTTACACTCGTCTATTCCCGATCCATGGCGAGATTCCTCTTCACCTGCTGGTCCTTCCCCGGCCACGTTTTTCAGCCCATGGCGATCGCGCACGTCCTCCGCGAACGCGGACATGCCTGTGCCTTCTACTCCGGACCCCGGGCCGCGCGCGTGGTGGAAGGAGAGAATTTCCCCTTCTTCCCATCCGACAAGCAGGAAGAAGACGCCATGTACGATTTCATGTTCGCCCCCGCGCAAACCCGCGCGGTGAACTGGCGAACCATGCTGAAATTCAGCAGCACCATACAAAGATGGCTGCTGGGCAGCATCCCGCAGCAGGTCCGCGATCTGGAGCGCATCACCGCCGAATGGCGGCCCGACGTGATAGTGACCGAGCAGAATATGTGGGCGCCCATGCTGGTGCTGCGCGAGAAGAACCGCATCCCGGTGGCCGTGCTCGGGTACATTTCCTGCATGGTCCCCGGCCCGGACGCGCCGCCTTTCGGCATGGGCCTGCCGGGTCCCCGGAACTGGTACACCCGGCTGCTCTCGAAATCCGTGTGGATCGGCACGGCGCCGTTCCGGGCCGGTTTCCGGAGGGCGGCCAATGAGACCCGGCGCAGCTACGGTTTGCCGCCCCTGCGGACCTCCGTGCTCGAATTTACCGGTACCATGCCCCTTTATCTGGTAATGGGGACATCCGAGTTCGATTATGAGCGGAAAGACTTACCACCTGCGGTGCATTACGTGGGGGCCTGTCTCTGGGACAAACTGCGCCACGAAAAGCCTTCGGACTGGCTGGAGCAGTTGCCCAAGGGTCAGCCCTGGGTGCATGCCAGCGAGGGTACCGTTCATGTGGTGACCCCGTTCGTTCTCTCGGCCGCGGCGCAGGGGCTGGCGAACCTGCCCATGCAAGTGATCCTGACAACGGGTGGGAATCGAGAGCCTTCCGAGCTGGATTTAGGTCCGATCGCTCCGAATGTGCACGTAGTGCGTTGGGTGTCTCACACGGAACTGCTTCCACACCTTGATGTTATGATCACCACGGGCGGCTCGGCCACGGTGCAAACCACCCTACGCGCCGGCGTGCCGCTGATTGTGGTCCCCACCGATTGGGATAAGCCGGACATCGCCCGCCGGGTGGTCGAGACGGGCGCCGGCATCAGTCTGGCGCCTGGGCAGTGCACGCCGAAACGGCTGCGCGCGGCGGTGGAGCAGGTGCTCGGTACGCCCTCATTCCGCCAGAACGCCCAGCGCATGGCCGCCGCTTTCGCCCGGTATAGGGGGCCGGAGGCCGCCGCGGACCTGTTGCAAGACTTGGCAGGGGGCCGGATTCGGGCCTAGTTTGCGATTATTTACTAGTACCCCCTCTCCATGGTTCTGTGGACACTCCGAAACGTGAAATGGTAAGGTTAAACGGTTTAGTGATTTCGAGTTGGGTAACTTTGCTTCAAGCGATACCGGTGCGATTTCGGCGCCGGCCTAAGAGAGGATTCCATGTCACGATCTGTAGCATTCCGCGGTTTTCGGTCCATTGTGCCGGCTATAGCCCTGGTGGTTGGATTGGCTGCGCACGCCCCGCTGGCGCACGCCACGCCGCCGCCCGCGCCGCAGCTCACGATCGACACTACCTATCCCAATCTGTTCTACGGCGCAATCCCGACCAAGGGTTACGATTTGCCGGTTGTGGTGTTCGTGCACGGCCTCGGCGGCAGCTACGTCGACTGGATCGAATCCGCAAACTGCCCTACCAACCCGGCGCCGATCGGCAACTGCAAGTCTTCCCCCACGTCGCCCGGCACGGGCTCCAAGAACGACATGTATGACTACGCTTACCAGGCGGGTTTTAGGACGGCCTTCATGAGCATGAATGCCGACAATTCGACCAATAGCTCGAGCATTCAAACGAACGCGGCGATGTTGCAAACTTTGTTTCCAGCCATCCTGGCCCACTTTGGCGTGACCAAAGTCTATTTCGTCTGCCACTCCAAGGGCGGTCTGGATCTGGAAGACGCCATCGCCAATCCGCAGTGGATCGGCATGGCGATCGCCATAATTCAGCTCGGGACGCCGAACCAGGGAGATGCGCTGGCCGATTGGTGCTTCAGTTCCGCCGGCACCGCGGTCTGTAGTTTGGCGGGTCTGCTCACTCCCGGCGTGCAGTCGCTCGAAATCGCCAACGTCCTGCAATTGCGCACCGAGTGGGATCCCCTTTTCCAGAATTCCCTGATTCCCTTTTATACCTTATCCGGCAACACTTATGAGTGCCAGAAGGGCACCACGGAGTGCCCGACCATAATAACCGGACCCATCCTGCAGCAGATCACCACCCCTCCGGGCGGCAACCCGACGGGAACGTGTGATGGGCCGACAAATAACGCGCCCACAAATGCCCCGTGCAATGACGGATTAGTAACTCACCCGGAATCGCTATTGCCCACCGCTTATGCCATGGAACTCGGGATCATTCCTGTCAATCACTATCTGTTGCGCATGGGCGATTACTCGTTTACCTATATCAACGGAGTCGTCCAAGAGCTATCACACCAGCAGCCTGGCATGACCCGGGTAGGGACGGGCGGCTTTGGCGACCAGCACAATAGCTGGTCCTGGTCGATGGCATGGTTCACTCCGCCAGGCAGCGCGAATGGCATGCTCTACGTGGGGGTTGGCCGGGAGCCCGGTTGCGTGACCGGCGCCACCACCGCCATACAGCTCGGGATATCCAGCGAGTATCCGCCAACCATTGGCGATTGCCCGCCGGACTACCACGATCTGCCGTTGCAGGCCGAGATCTGGCAATACAATCCGGCGACCAATATCTGGACATTGGTCTTCCAATCTCCAAATTCCCTGAGCACGGTGGAATTCTCGGGGAACGCCGTATCGACAGCCAGGGACATTGGCTTCCGGGGCCTTACCATCGTCAATGAACCCGGCGGCGTGGTGGCCTTGTACGCCGGCGGAGTCACTTCCGGGGAAATCTTCGAGTGTTTTCCCACCACCGGCATTACGACCGGTTGCACGCAGCAGGGCTCCTGGCCTCCACCGCGCATCCTGCGTACCACGGACGGCGTAACCTGGAATCCCATTCCGCAGAACGGCACGCTGACCACGGTAGCCGGCAGCAGTGTCTGGACTCCGGGAACATGCGGTACGCAGCCCTGCTTCCTCGGTTCTCTTACCGCCAACGGCACCTACATCACTCCGGCATATCCGAACTACAGCATTCGCTCGGCGGCGCAACTCTGCAGCCAGCCGGGCCCCTCTTTCTCATGCACGGCGGACGGCGTCCTCTTCTTCCAGACCGGAGATTTTCCCGGGGTGGGCAGGGCCTTTGCCTCGGCGCCCGGAACCAATCCGGCGCTCGGCGACAATTGCGGCCAGCCGACGTGTTTTTCATGGTCCAGCCCGGTGACAGCCACGCTGCCCATGTGGATTTTGGAGAACTTCAATAATTCCATGTATGCGGGAACCGGCAGCCCGGCGATCACGGACACGGCGGAGCAGTATGGCGTCTGGTCGACTAATGGCACCGGCACTCCGCCCTACACCTGGAATCCGATCATCGTGGACGGGGCCTACGCCACGAATTTGATCGCGGATTTCGCGATGAGCATGGAGATATACTCCGATCCCACTTATTGTCCGCCGGTCAGTCCCGGCGGCCCTGGAGGATGCTTGTATGTCGGCACCGACCGGCCTAACGAAATGGTGCGCATCCATCCCGATATGACGGGCCAGGTGGTGGTGGACGCAACCGATAGTTGGGACCTCATCGTCGGCAACCCTCGGACCATTCCCGCCGGAACCGGACCGGGACAACTTGGCACCACCCAGTATGTCGCTCCGCTGAGCGGTATCGGGCAGTACTTCGACAATGGATTTACCGGGCACTTCTGGAGAATGGGGGTAGGCTCACAGGGAATCTACATGGGCACTTGGGATCAGAGTACCGACGACTATGTCCAAAATCCGGGCCTCGGCGCCCTGTGGTCTCAGGAATACGGTACGGATCTCTGGCGCAGCCCCGATGGCGTCAACTGGACGTTTATGAGCAAAGTCGGCATGGGCGATGGCAATAATACCGGCACCCGCAGCTCCGCCGCCAGTCCATTCGGACTGTTCATGGGCACGGCGCGAGAGCAAGGCGGAACCCAAGTGTTCAATGTGGACAACGGCAATCTCGATTTCAACAAGGATGGCGTGATCGACCAGAAGGATGTGAATCTGATGCGCGCCCGGTTGAATGCCAAGGCCAAATTCAAAGATCCGATGGATCTGAATGAGGACGGCAAGATCACGGAAGCCGACGTTCAGTTGCTGATGACTCAATGCACTCATCCGAATTGCGCCGTGCCGGCCATCAAGCCTGCGACTTCGACCTTGACGCCGCCGTTAGTGCACTCCGCACCGGGCGCTCAGGGCGGTCCTGCAACCCTTACGTGGAATGCCGTATCCGGAGCCATGGATTATCTGGTTTACCAGATTGGCATGTCATGCGCCGTGACGACGCCCCCTCCTTCGGCCGCGGTCGTCGCCTGCGGCAAGCCGCATCCGCCGTCAATTTGTGCGATGTTGCCGCAAGCGATTCCGGCTACCACATGTGGCCAGCTCTACGGCTATCCGGGTCCGCCAGACCTTTTAGGCCGCGTGCCCAATCTAACGTACACGGGGCCTTCCCCGAGTACACTTCAGTCGCTCTATTTTGTAGTTGCCGAGGATAGCCTGGGCAATCTCTCAAGTCCTTCCAACACCGTGGGCGGTCCGTCGCTCGCAACGCAGTAAAGCCGGCACCGGCCTTGAAGAGTGGGGATTGATCCCCACCCTTCAAGGCATCATACAAAACGCAACTTTGGGCCCACGGGATACGTGTGTGCCTTTGGGCAACTCGCAGCTTTAGTAATCAACGATCCAGCATAGTTGGACGGAAATCCAGCTAACCTCTACAGGAATAAAGGAGACTTAAAATCATGACACTACGAAAGACAATGGCTACCGCGATCGCGGTAGCGGCGCTTGGTTGTTTTGGAATTTCGAATGCGCTGGCCGCCGCGACGGCGCCGGCGATCACGTACACGGCTTCCGGGACGTTCGCATCGACTGCCACCAGCGGGGCGGACACGCTGCGGCTGGCGGGTGAGCCATTTAGTGTGAGCATCGCCGTCAGCTCGTCAACGCAGCCGTTTAAACACGGCTCGAACTGGGCCGCCTACAACAAACTAAAGCTGACCGGCACGGTACATTCCGGGCTGCTGGGTACGACGCCAGTAACCATCGCCAGCAGCGAATCGACGATCATCCAAGGCATCGATCCGGGACAGTACGATCAGTTCACGATGGAAGCTCCCATTAAAGTGGTTGGTATCAGTCTGACAATCAAAGCTGTCATCACCATGCCGTCCGGCACAATCGGCAAACCGACCCTGGGTCCCTTTAGCGCCATCACGCTGGTTCCCGCCAATTCCACGGTGACCTATCAGGACAGTAGCAGTTCCACGGTGCTGGCCGTCGCATCCGGTACCTTGACTGCCACGGTCCCATCCGGCGCCGGGACGGCATCGCCGGTGTTGTTGCATGCCGGCGGCGTCCGGGCCGTAACATTGAACGGCGATGGGACGGAGTCGGCGCGGTCCATTGGCACGGCTGGCGTGGAAATACCAGCGGATGCGGTGACGTTGAAGTTTTATGCGTCTGGCGTGCGCGGCGCTTCCGACGTGCGTGTGCAAATCGGTGGCGACGAAGTGCCGGTGCTATACGCCAGTGCGTCGGGCTATTTCCCCGGGTTGGATGAGGTGATGGTACAGGCTCCGCGGAGCTTGGCCGGACGGGGCGTCACGGAAGTGACCCTGACGGCTGACGGCCAGACCGCCGATCCGGTCCGCATTTACTTCCAGTAAGCCAGCGCGGGAGCGCACTTCCGTAGCCTGGAGATGCGCTCCGGCATTCCGCCGGTACCAGTACCAAATATTTCAGAAGAAATTGCGGTTCGACTTGAAAACAGCCAGCCGGGGGTCTAAACTTCTAAGATGGACCAAAATAAGGAGATGGCTATGTTTTCATGGAACGTCCGAAGGATATTGTCTGTGACTGTCGCGGCTGCGGCGATCGCCTGCCTGGTTGCCCCGCGGAGGCTGGCTGCTAGTCCGGGTCAGGGTGCGGATATCACGTACACCGCGTCCGGGACGTTCAGCCCGTCCCCGGTGAGCGGCGCCGACACGCTGAAACTCGCGGGCCAGCCGTTTACGATTAGCGTGGTGGGCAACTCCTCGCTGAAGCCGACCACGCATGGCCGAAACTGGGCCAACTTTACGAACCTGGCGATGACGGGGACCGTCTATTCCGGACTGATACCCGACCAGCCGATAGCTATCAGTGCCACGACCGCGGCCCTCAATCAAACTGTTGGGGCCAGCGAGGATATCTTCCAATCCGGTTTTCCGGTAGAGGTAATCGGCATCGCTCTGACAGTGCAAGCCAAAATCATACTGCCGGGGGGCACGTTGACCACCGCTCTGCTTCGTCCCTTTGCGAGCGTTACGCTTGGGCCTACCGCCACGGTGACATACTCGGATACCACGGCATCCACGGTTCTTTCGATCGCCAGCGGGACTCTGGTGGGTACGGTTCCGGCCAGCGGCGTTGAGAAATAGGCTGTGGCTGAAGACCGCTGCATCCAGTTCCAATACCCCACCAATCCGATCGTGCGTACGGCTCAGACGGCTGTCTGAGCCGCACAATTTTGAATTGTCCTACTCCTCTCAGACACAGCTCCAGCAAAAGCGTGCCGTGCGGCAGCGTACACCAGAGACCCTTGTGATGGTACCGTACTTAGAGCCGCGGCTTGCTGGGGGTGTTATAACCGGTCTGGAAACTCAAATTGTTTCCAGACGGATGGGGAGAAAAGTCGATGGGATTGGTCAACATCCGGCAAAGGGTCTCCGTGATAGCCGCGGCGGCGACACTGTCCTGGTTTGCGGTCTTGGGGTTGAGTGGCGCGACGCCGGATACGGCGCCAAACGTCACTTACATCGCGACGGGGACATTCTCCTCGCCGGCGGTGAGCGGAGAAGATACACTTAAGCTGGCAGGCGAGCCTTTCACCATCGACATTATCGCCAACGCCGCCTCGGTGCCCCACACAGCATGGCCGGAATTATTTACCAGACGGTCGCCCCGGATTACGACCCTTTCCAGACTGGGTTCCCCGTCAAAGTAGTGGGCATCAGTTTGACGATCGATGCGCAGATCACCCTGCCCGCCGGCACGTTGACCAAGCCGCTGATTCATCCATTCGCGGCCGTCAGCCTCTCCCCAACAAACAGCCTGGTATCGTATTCGGATGGGACGAATACCACTACGCTGACGGTCGCCAGCGGGACGCTGACCGCCACGATTCCGGGTAGTATTGGCGGGAACGCAGGGAACCTGCCATGAGTGCGCTGCCGCGCGTCAGGCGGTCTGCGCTTCGCAATCCATGAAGTAATAGCCGATCATGTGACACACGTTCATATGGGCGTCCTCGATGCGCCCCATGTGCGCCACCGGAACTTGAATGTTCAACTGGGCCTTGGGTCCCAGTTTGCCGCCGTCGCGGCCCGTCAGAGCGATAGTGCGGCAGCCGATGGAGTTGGCGTAATCCATGGCCAGCACCACGTTGGGAGAATTTCCCGATCCGCTGATGGCCATGAACAGATCGCCCGCCTCGGCGAAGTTCTTGAGCTGCTCGGCAAAGATCACGTCATAGCCGACATCGTTGGCGTAAGCGGTGATGGTGGGAAGCTGATCGGTGAGCGCCATGATGCGAAAGCGCGTGGAGCGGTTAAAGCTGCAGCCCTTCACGATGTCGCAGGCGAAGTGCGAAGCCGTGGCCGCGCTGCCGCCATTGCCGCAAACGAAGATATGCCGGCCGGCGTCTCGGGATTCTTTGAACCATTCGATGGCCTGGTCGACCTTGTTCAGGTCGATGGATTCGATCGCTTTCAGCAGATCGGCCCGGTATTGCTCAGGGAAGGTCATAACGCTCTTATATTCTAATCCAGTTTCTTGCGGAAGCTGGTGGCACTTAGTCCCATAACCACCATGCCGTAGACCAGCAGCGTCAGCATCTGCGGCCAGAGCACCGCAATGCCCGCGCCCTTCAGGAAGATACCCCGGGCGATCTCGATGAGGTAGCGCAGCGGATTCAGGAGCGTGAAATACTGCACCGCGATGGGCATGTTGCGGATCGGATAAGCGAACCCGCTCAACATGAACGTGGGGATGGCGATCAGCGAGGAAGACATGATGGCCTGCTGCTGGGTGCTGGCGATGGTGGAAATAAACAGGCCCATGCCCAGGCTGGTCAGCAGGAACAATGCCGCGCTCAGCAGTAACACCAGCGGGTTGCCGCGAAAGGGGATCTTAAAGATCAACAGCGCCGCCGTAGTCATCAGCACCAGATCCAGCAAGCCCACGATCGCGGCGGGCACCATCTTCCCGATCATGAGCTCCATGGGCCGGATGGGCGTCACCATCAACTGTTCCATGGTGCCGATTTCCTTTTCGCGGACAATGGCCATGGCCGTGAGCATCACGGTGACTACCATGATGAGATTGCAGATGACGCCGGGCACGAAGTAGTTGCGGCTCTTCAGGTCGGGATTAAACCACACCCGCGGGCTGTCCGTAATGCGCCCGACCTTCATGCTCATGGTTCCCATACCCGCGCGCGCCATCATGCGCGCCTGCAACTGTGGGGTGGCCACGCTGGCCGAATACGCGCCCACCAATTGGCTGGTGTATGCCGACGCCAGCGATGCGCTGTTGGAATTGGTGCCATCCACCAGGATTTGCGCCGAGGTGGGGTGGCCCAGGAGGATATTGCGTCCGAATCCGGGCATCACGCGCACGATGACTTGCGCTTCGCCGCGGTCCAGGACGTCCTGTATCTCCTTCTCGCTTTGCGGTAAGGCGGTGATCAGAAACCGGCCCGACCCCTGGAAGGACGCCAGCAAATCGCGGCTCTGCGGCGAGTGGTCCATGTCCATCCATCCCATGCGCAGATTATCCACGTCCAGGTTGACCGCGTAGCCGTAGATGATGAGCTGGAAGATGGGCGGCACGAAGAGGAATAAGCGCGCGCGCCGGTTGCGGAACAACTGGTCCAGCTCTTTGCGAATGATGGCTAAAATCCGTTCGATCATAACAGTCCCATGCCCCTCACGCGAGCTTCTGCTTCATTTTGCGTTGCGCCGCCCAGAACACCAGGAACGAGAATCCCACCAGAAACGCCACCTGCCCCCACAAGATCTGCATGCCGATGCCTTTCAAGAAAATACCTCTGACGATGGTCACGAAGTAGCGGGCCGGCACCAAATGGGTGAAGACCTGGATCGGTATGGGCATGTTCTCCAGAGCGTAAAGGAATCCCGACAACAGAAACGAGGGAAGGAAGGTGGTGATCAGCCCCAACTGGAAGGCGAACAACTGCGTCCGGGCGATAGCCGAAACCAGGATCCCCCAAAAGAACGCGCCCGTGAGAAAGATGGCGGTGGTCAGTGCCAACATCCAAATCTGGCCGCGGAACGGCACGCCGTAAACGTAAATCCCCACCAACACCGCGATGGTGGTGTCCGCTACGCCGACCACAAAAAACGCGAGCATCTTGCCCATCACGATTTCGCCGGCGCGCACCGGCGTGGAGAGCAGTTGCTCCATGGTGCCCATCTCCCATTCGCGGGCGATGGTGAGCGAAGTCAGCAGCGCCGCGATCACCATCATCATGGCGGCGATCAAGCCCGGTACGATGTAGTTGGTGGATTCCAGCGTGCTGTTATACCAGATGCGCACGCGCGAATCCACCGGCGAAACCAGCGGCATGCCGGCGCTGCGGTCCTGCCCATCGGAGCGCACCTGCAGGGCATAGGTTTGCACCAGGCCCTCCACGTAGCTCAAGGCGATGGATGCGGTGTTGGAATCGCTGCCATCCAGCAGAATTTGAACGTTGGCTTTGGCCCCCGCGTTCAAGCGCTGCGAATAATCGCGCGGGATCACGACACCTAGCAGGATGGCGCTCTTGTCGATGCCCTTTTCAATATCGCCATAGTTATTCGTGAATCCCTCGATCTCAAAAAACCGGGACCCGCGGAAGCGCTCGATGAGGGCGCGGCTGTCGGTGCTATGGTCGGCGTCGAAGATCAGCGTGGGAATGCGGTCCACGTCCAGATTGAGCGCGTAGCCGAACAGCAGCATTTGAAACAAAGGCAGGAATAGCGCCATGATGAGGCTGCGGGAGTCGCGCACGATATGGCGGAACTCCTTCTCGAACATGGCACGCGTGCGTCGCAGGTTCATGGATTTTTTTCTTCCTCGGCTTCGATCAGCCCCACAAAAACGTCTTCCATGGTAGGCTGAATCGGCTCCAGACGCTTGATCTGAATGTGCTGCTCGTCCAGCAAGCGGCGGATTTGTTGCGTGCCGGCGGCCAGGTCGGCCACGTTCACGTGCAGGCCTGCGCCGAAGACGGCCACGTCCAATACGCCCGGCTGCCCATCCAGCGCGCGCATGGTTCCCAGCAGGTCGGAGGTTTCGAGCTGCAACAGCTTGTGCGAGTGCAGGTCGCGCTTGAGCGCATCCGGCACGCCCAAAGCGATCAGCTTTCCGCGGTAAATCAGGGCCAGGCGATTGCAGTATTCCGCCTCGTCCATGTAGTGTGTCGTAACCAGAATGGTCTGTCCGCCCTCGGCAAGCTGGTAGATCAGGTCCCAGAAGCTGCGGCGCGCGATGGGATCCACGCCCGAGGTGGGCTCGTCCAGAAACAGAATGCGCGGAGAATGCACGATGGCGCAACCCAGGGCCAGGCGTTGCTTCCAGCCGCCGGCCAGCAGCCGGGTGACGGTGGTGCGGCGGTCGATGAGGCCGGCCATGCGCAGCACGTACTCTTTGCGTTCCGCGCGCAGGTGTTTGGGAACGCTGTAAATCCGGCTGAAAAAATCGATGTTTTCTTCCACGGCGAGGTCGTCGTAGAGGGAAAACTTCTGCGACATGTAGCCGATGTTTTTGCGGATCTCCTCGGGATGCTTGGTCACGTCGAAGCCGGCCACCGCGCCCCAGCCGGAAGTGGGTGTCAGCAACCCGCAGAGCATCCGGATGACGGTGGACTTGCCGGCGCCGTTAGGCCCCAGGAACCCGAAGATTTCGCCCTTGCTCACCTGGAAAGAAACGTGGTCCACGGCCGTGAAATCGCCGAAGGTCTTGACCAGATCGCGGATTTCCAGGGCGGGGCCATTCTGGCTGGCGGCGCTCATACTGTTTTCCTTCTTGTGGGGCAGGCTCGCAGCCTGCGGCGGCCTCGCAGGCCGCCTTGCCTGTTCACAGTCAAAAGTCGCAAGGCGGCCTGCGAGGCCGCCGCAGGCTGCGAGCCTGCCCCACGAATAATCATTGTTTTTCCGCCTTGCGTACTTCCGCGATAAAGACGTCCTCGAGCGAGGGTATGATGCGCTGGAACACCGCCGGACCATGGCCGTCCTTCTCGAGCTGGCGGACCAGCGCTTCAGGGGAAGTGCGGGCGGAGCTCAGAAACAGGTGCAGGGTGGCGCCGGAAGGCTCCACGCAGAGCACCCCTTCGGATTTCAGCAGCAGCTCGCGCGCGCCCCGCGGATCGGGCGCCTCCACCTGGTAGCAATGCTCGGGGATCTGGTGACGCACGGCGTCCGGCGCATCGCACTGGATTAGCCGCCCCTTGTACATCAGGCCGACCCGGTTGCATCGTTCGGCTTCATCCAGGTAAGCCGTGGTCACCAGGACGGTGATGCCGTCTTTGACCAGCCGGTACAGGATCGCCCAGAAATCGCGGCGCGAGACCGGATCGACGCCGTTGGAAGGCTCGTCCAGGAACAGGATTTCCGGACGGTGCAGCAGGGTGCACATGAGGCCCAGCTTCTGCTTCATGCCGCCGGAGAGCTTGCCGGCCTGGCGATTGCGAAAAGGCTCCATGCGGGTCATGCGCAGCAGTTCGGGCAGCAGACGCTGGCGCTCCGCGATGGGGATGCCGAACAGGTCGGCGTAGAACTCCATGTTCTCGTCGACGGTCAGATCCACGTAGAGGCCGAAGCGCTGGGCCATATAGCCGATGGAGTCTTTGACTGCCTGCGTATCGCGGGCCACGTCGTGGCCGGCCACAAAGGCCTGGCCCTCGGTGGGATCCAGCAGACCGCACAGCATGCGCAGCGTGGTGGTCTTGCCGGCGCCGTCGGGGCCCACCAGGCCGAAGATCTCGCCGCGGGGAATCTCCAGGTTCAGGTGGTCCACCGCCGTCAATTCGTCGAAGCGCCGGGTGAGGTCCCGGATGCTAATGATTCCTTCCATCAGTTCCCCGTCAGGATCTCGGCGTCGGCGGGCATGTTGGATTTCAGCTCATGGCGCGAGTTATCGACATCGATCTTGATGCGATAAACCAGCTTCACGCGTTCTTCGGCGGTTTGGATCTGCTTGGGAGTGAACTCGGCGTCGGAAGAGATGAAGGAGATGTGTCCGTCATAGACCTTGTCCTTAAACGAGTCGGTGGTCACCTTGACCTTGTCGCCGAGTTTGACGCGTCCGAGATCCTGTTCCCGGATGTAAGCGCGCAGCCAGGGGTGCTCGATATCGCCCACGGTGACGACGCTCGTGCCGGGGGCCAGCACTTCGCCCACGTCGGCGGCCTTCACCAGCACCATGCCGTTGATCGGCGAGACGGCAATGGTATCGGCCAACTGGGAGTCGATCAAAGCGATCTGGGACTTGGCGCGCTCGATATCGCCTCGGCGGGCGACAATATCCTGCGCGCGGCGCTGGGTCTCGATGGAATTAGCCTGGCCCCCTCTAAGGGCGGCGCGGGCGCGCTCCACCTGCGCCTTGGCGCTCTCGATGGTTTCGGCGCGCGGCCCGGCCTGCACCAGGCCGGCTTGTTCCTTGGTCTGTCTCAGATTGGCGTCGGTGCTCTCAAAACGGGTCCGGAACTGATCGTATTGCGAGGTGGAGATGTCGTCGTTCTTGTACAGCGTCTGCGCGCGATCCCAATCCTTCTTGGCGCCGTCGTACTGGGATTGAGCGGCCGCCACGGCGGCTTGAGACTGCTGGACTTCCTGCGGCCGGGAGCCGTTCTGCAATTGCAGCAACTGCGATTGAGCCGCGCTCAGGTCTGCGTTTTTCAATTGCAGGTCGGCTTGCATGGTCTCCTGCTGCCATTTCAGGGCGCTTTCGCTCTCTTCGAGCTGCGCCTGGGCAGTGGCCAGCGCGGCGGTCGCCGTATCGCGCTGGTGCAAAAGCTGCTCGCGGTCCAGGCGGGCGATCACCATGCCCTTCTGCACCACGTCGCCTTCGTTCACGGTGCGCTCGATCAAGCGGCCGGAGGTTTTGAAGGCGATATCCACCTGGGGCAGTTCGATATTGCCGGAAACCACGATCTTATTGGTGGTCTCCTGATGGAGGGTGCGGTAAGCCAGCATGCCGGCCGCTCCCAGAACCGCAATTACTATCACTGTCACGATTATCTTTTTCATATTGCGACGACTCCTTTTTTACTGGATCATGCGGCGGACGTTGCCCATGGCCCGCCCCAGGTCGATGCGGGCTACGTTGTAGCCGAACAGGGCGGCGATACGGTTATCGCGGGCCCGGTCCAGGCGGGTCTGGGCATCGGTGACTTCGAGGTTGCTGGCGAAGCCCGCCTCAAAACGGCGGCGGGCTTGTGTGAGCTCGCTTTCGGAGAGGGTCAAACCCTCCTCGGCGACTTTGAACTGTGCTTCGGCCGAATGCAGGCTATCGAGCGCCGTGCGGATGTCCAATTCAATCTGCTCGTGCAGGTCGTTGGTGCGGGTACGCTCCTGGCGAAACTGGGACGCGCTCTCGGCGCGCCGGGCATCCCGCCGGCCGCCGTCGAATATGGGCACGCGCAAAGCGAAGCCATAGTCTCTGGTGGGCAACAGCGAGACGACGCTGCCGTTGGTCCCGGTGGTGCCGTAGTCCGCATAGGCGTACAGGCTGGGAAGGCGCTCGAGCTTGACGGAATTGGCGCTCAGGCGGGCGGCGGCTTCGTGTTCCGCCTGGGCTTTGATATCGGGGCGGTTTTTCAGAGCTTCCGCCTCGGCCTGTTCCACGGAAATCGCATCGGTGGGCGCATACGTCAGCTTGTCTGTGAGTTCCAGTTCGGTAGCCAGGCTCAGCCCCATGACTCGCAGCAATTGCAGATAGGATTTACTGCGTTCATTCTGGCCTGCCAGCAAGCGCTGTTTTTCATTGGAAAGCTGGACTTTCGCGCGCGTTACTTCGATACCCGTGCCGGTGCCGGCGGTCTTCTGGTTTTCGGACTGTTTCAAGACGGCCTCGGCCAGCGCCACGTTAGCCTGATAGGCTTCCACGTCGGCATCGGAGCGCAGCGCGGCCAAATAGGCTTTGGCCGTGGTCGAGGAGACGGAATCGTCGGTGTTGCCGCGATCGTCGGCTGCGGCGCGCGCCGCGATGCGGGATGCCTGGTAGCGGCGGATACTGCTGAAATCGAAAACGCTCTGCGTTAGCTTGGCGCGCACGTCCACTGTGTTGAAGGGCCCCACCACGCGCGGGATATCGTGGATGATGTCGTTCAGCAAAGTGGTTTCCACAGGGAGCAATACGGTGCATCCGGGATAACCCGAGGCGCCCGGCTTACAAGCGGCAGCCAAACCACTCTCGGCGCCCAAAAGATCTTGGTTGGTGGCCAGATCCAGACCCAGGGCGGCTAAGCTCTTCATGGCGGTGGTTTGGTCGGCCTGGGCTTCGATATCGGGCAGCAGCGCCGAACGCGCCTCCGCGGACCGGGATTTGGCCTGTTTGACGTTCTCATCGGAAAGCTGGATGTAGGTGTTGCCTTCCGGAGACGTAGCGATTTCCACGGCGCGCTTCAAACTGAGGCGCAGCGGCCCGCGCTGCGCGGCGTCGCCGGCCCATGCAGCGAACGGAACGGTCAAAAAAAGAGTCGATAGAAAATAGCGGCGCATATTATCTCTCCTGAACTGCGACATCAGTTTCCTGAATGACATGGGTCGGCACGGGAGCGCGGAAGCCGGCGCTCAGAAAGGCAACCAGCCGCTCCAAGGCGGCCTCGGAGTTGAGCGAGAGGGAAAGATCCGAGATCGTTTCCAGGTCCTTCGATCCGCCGCGCAGAGTCTGCGACAGCGCCCCGATGGCTAGATTCAGGCGCCAAAGCAGCTCTTCCCGCGGCAAGTCCGGAAGCGCCGCGCGCAAAGCGGCGCCAAAACGCTGCAACACATCGCCGAACTGCGAGGTCAGAATTCCAGGCAGCAGATCGCCTTCCGCGTGCAGACGGCCCAACAGCTTCATGAAAACCATGCTTCCGCTCTGGGGATCGCGGGACATTTGCAGCGTGGGGGCCACGAAGGCTTCAATCACCTTTTCCAAGGGAGGCGGATTCCCGCCCGCTTCTTTTTCAAACCGGTCGAGCAAAGCCAAGCGCTCGTGATTCGCAGGTACCGATCGGCGGAGAATGACGGCCTCCAAAAGGGCTTCTTTGGAGTGAAAGTGATAATGGACCGCAGCCAGATTCACGCCCGCTTCCGCAATGATGCCGCGCAGGGATGTAGCGGCGTAGCCTTGTGTGGCAAACAACCGTTCGGCGGTATCGAGGATGCGCTCTTTGGTGTGGTTCACAGATGTTTAAATCAAACGTCTGATTATAGCGCTTGAAAGAACGGTATGGGAAGGGGTGGTGAAAAGCCGGTACTATACCCGGTTGCGGAAGTTAAGTGCCGAGGGTGGCGCGGCTACCCATAGTACTAGAACTCTGGGAGAATGCGCGGCCTCCTTGGGCGGCGGGGGGACACGGCAGGTTCCGCTTCGGTGCGAGAATAGGGTTTCCATGGCGACTTCCGAGCGGCACAAATTCGAAGGACAGGTTGTATTGATTACCGGCGCCTCTTCCGGTATTGGCGCGGCGTTGGCACGGGAATTCGCGCGCGAAGGCGCGCATACGGTATTGGTAGCGCGCCGTGTCGAGCGAATGGAAGCGCTGGCGGCGGAACTGACCGGCGGCGGCCAGCGCTCACTGGCGGTGGCCGGCGACGTGACCCGGGATGGCGATATGGAACGGGCGGTGAGTCTGGCGCTTAAGGAATTTGGCCGGCTGGATGCGGCGGTGGCCAATGCCGGGATCCTGGTGAGAGGCCAGATTCTCACCCTCACCCTGGATGACTACCGCCGGCAATTGGAAACAAACACCTTCGGCGTACTGCGGATCGTCATGGCAGCGATCCCGGCCCTGCGAGAGACACGCGGCCGCATCGTGCTCATCGGCAGCCTGATCGGGATGGTTTCCATACCCGGGGGGACGCCATACTGCATGAGCAAATTCGCCCTGAATGGTCTTTCCGACGGCCTCGGCCATGAATTGGCGCCCTACGGAGTCAGCGTAACGCATGTCATGTCCGGGTTCGTCGACACGGAGATCTATACGAACGTGCCTCTGCGGCGGCAGCCGCACCCGCTGATCGTGCTGACTGCGGATCAAGCTGCCCAGCGGATCGTGACTGCCGCCTACCGCCGCAAGCGCTGCCTGATGCTTCCGTGGCCCACCAAGATGGCGATTTTCCTGCAGCGCCACTTCCCGTGGCTGGTTTATCTGGCGATAGAACGGGCATTTGGCAAAGCCAACCGCCAGCGGGAGGCGGACGCCGCGGCACAAGCGGGCAAGACGGCGGTTTAGCGCCAGTGTCCTTCGATCAGGACCCAGCCACCGTGGCGTTTGACCCACTTATGGGCTACCCAAACCCCGCCCGGGCGTGGTGGAAGCTCCCAACGGCCAGGTACCCATACATGGGTACCGCCGTCCCAGCGATAGTAGCCCGCAATCCAAACATGGTTTGGACCGGGGCGCGCAATTCGTTCTTCAACTCGATCTGCCGGAGGACGGACCTTGATAATCACCTCTTCGGCGCACACCGTGCCGACGCTCAAGAGCAGTCCGAAGGCAGAACCGATCAATAGTTTCTTCAACATACGTTAACCTCCGTTCCCAAACTATTATACATATGGAACCCGGCAACGTGACGAAAGGCTCCAGGTAGCTGTAAGGAAAAATACAGAGCCGCGGGCCGCGTGGCGGGACGCCGCGAGAAAAGAGCGGTACCAAAACTAGTCCCTGCACGGCGCGGAACAGTTGACTTTACGGCCGAAATCGGCCCAGAATCCAGAGGTATGCTTAAGATTCTACAGACTACTACAATTGCCAGACGGCTGGGGATGATTCCGGTGCTGGCCGTTGCGATCATTCTGCCGTGCCGGGCTGCTACTCCGACGCTGACAACGCTATATAATTTCACGGACTTGGGCGATGGCGGCTTCCCCGAAGCCGGCCTGGTGGTGGGAGCCAGCGGCACGCTATACGGCACAACTTCCACTGGCGCGACGGGATGGGGCAGCATTTTCGAATTGATACCGTCTGGCACCACCTGGACGGAAACCACCATCTACGACTTCACCGGGGGCGCCGATGGGGGCAATCCGATAGCGAATCTGATTATTGGCAAGAACGGCGTCATGTACGGCACCACCCAATATGGCGGAGCGCATGGCTATGGCACGGTTTTTCAGGTAGCGCCGTCGGGAACCGGTACGTGGACCCAGAAGGTGCTCTACAGTTTTGCGGGCGGCAGCGACGGGGCGACTCCCGCGGCGGGTCTGACGCTGCTCAGCAAGAACGGAGTTTTGTACGGCACGACCGAATTCGGTGGAACCAGCACCGGCTGTACGGCCGGCTGTGGCACGGTGTTCGAGTTGATTCCGGGTACGAGCGGGTGGACGGAGAAAGTGCTCTACACCTTCCAGGGCAACACCGACGGAGCGAATCCAATTGCGGATTTGGCGCTCGCCAGCAGCGGATCCTTGTTTGGGACCACTTCCCAAGGCGGGTCGGTCACCGTCACGAACGATCCGCCGACATGTACCACGACGAACCCGTGCACATATGCAAACTGGGGCATCGTCTTCGAGTTGACGCCGTCAGGCGGCGGAGCCTGGACCGAGACCGTACTGTACACCTTTCTGGGCACCACCGACGGCGGTTCGCCCGAATCGGGTTTGATCATTGGCGCCAACAACGTCCTTTACGGCACCGCATTTTGGGGTGGCGTGGTCACGGCTTGCCCAGTGAGCGATTACCCGCAAGGTTGCGGCACGATTTACTCTTTGGCTGCTCCGGCCGGGGGTGGAACGCCTTGGACTGAAACGGTGATCTATGCCTTCACCGGGCATAGCTCCGATGGGGCGCATCCGTACGGTAATATGGCCATCAACTCGGGAGGGCAACTCTTTGGGACGACCTTTAGCGGCGGGGCCAATGTGGATAATTGTTTCCCCGATTCCTTTAACGGCTGCGGCACGATATTCTCGGCAAAGCCGCCGGCTACGCAGGGTGGCAAATGGACCAAATCGAATATCACCGTCTTTCCCGGTGCCCCGGGTGGTGGCGCCCCGAACGGCCTGGTCCTCTCCACGGGAGGAAACATGTACGGTACGACCATCTTGGGCGGTAACACGGGCGGGTATGGAACGGTGTTCCAGTTGACGCAGTAACCGCCGGTCTAAGGGTACGGCAGCACTTTCAATTCTTCTTCCAGGCGGGGTTGTGTCTGGCCGCGGCCGAGCAAGTGCTTGATACCCACGGCGCTTAACACCGAAGTCGCCAGCGCCATGACGATGAGCGCCACAAAAATGCGCTGATCGATGAGCCCGTACTCCAAGGCAACGGTAGTCAGGACGATTCCCACGGCGCCCCGGGCATTCATTCCCAAGGCTACCAGCAGGGCTTCGCGCGGCTTCTTTCCGCCGAGTCTGGCGCCCAGGAAAACGCCGCTGATCTTGCCGGCGCAGGCCACTAGCAGAACGAAGCCGACCAGCGTCAGGTCGAAGTTGGCCACGAAGTTGGTCTTCAACCCGATAGATACGAAGTACAACGTCGCAAAGATGCCGGCGGTGGTCTGGTGAAAGCTTTCGTGCGCGAGCTTGCGGGCATCCGGGATGCGTCCCAAGGCCACGCCGGCTAGAAACGCGCCCAGTGTGGCGTGGGTGCCTACCACTTCCGAAAAAATCGCGGCGGTCATCAATACCAGGAACGTCAATTTCAATTGCAGGGTGTCTTGCGGCAGATTCAGCCAGCCTACGGCGCGCTGGATTTTCTTATTGGAGAGGTTCAGAATCAGCGCAAAAACCAGCAGGACGGCCACCAGGCTGCCCCACCAGTTCCGGCCGGAGTGGCCCTCGCCTCCGAAATTGCTCAGGATGACCGCAAAAAGCCCCCAGCCGGCCAAGTCGTCGAGCATCGCGGCGGACATGACGATGGCGCCCAGCTCCGTCTTCAGGAGATTCAAATCCATCAGGATGCGGGCAATCACCGGCAGAGCGGAGATGGACAGAATGGTCCCCACAAACAGCGCCAGCAAGGGCACATTGCTTTGCGCTTTGTTGCGCCAGAACGCCGGCCATAACAGGACCGATCCAACGCCTAGCGCGAGCGGCACCAGGATGCCCAGGAAACTGGTCCAGAAGATGGGCGGTCCCAGAGTCCGCAGACGCTTGGGTTGTAACTCCAGGCCGGCCATAAAAACAAAGAGCAACAGTCCCAGTTCTGTGACTGCTTCGCGCGCCTGCGTGGCACGGCCCAGCGTGGGAAACACCTGCGCGAAGAGATGCGGGGCAACCACGCCGAAGACGCTGGGTCCCAGAATGACGCCGCACAACAATTCGACGACCAGGGGCGATAGTGCAATTCTGTCGAGCAGCTTGGCCATGCACAGCGGAATCGCCAGAACGAGGCCCATCTGCACGAGGAACAAAGTTAGAGTGGGACCGTCCATGGGGAGGCTCAATTATAGCAATCAAGGTATCGGCTTTCAGACTGACCGCTTGCGCGGTACCAGGGGCCTTTCGGGGAGTGCCGCATGTATGATAAATTCGACGCCTATGGCCAGTCAACCTCCGCTGCCGGCGATGTCCAAGATCGAGAAGCAGCAGTTCCGCCGCATTTGCGGCAAATTTGCCAGCGGCATCACCATCGCGACGGTACTGGACAGCGAGGGCGCCTGCCACGGCATGACGGCCAATTCCTTCACTTCGGTGTCGATGACGCCACCCCTGGTACTGGTCTGCGTGGACCACCGCGCGCGCATTCGGGAACACTTCCGGATCGGAGAATACTTCGGCGTCAATATCCTGAGCGCCAGCCAAAAGAATCTATCCGATAGGTTCGCAGGCAGCGGTTACGACCGTTTCGAGGGAGTCAGTTGGCATCCCGGACAGACCGGCGTGCCCTTGTTGCCGGACGCCCTGGCGACCATCGAATGCGCCCGCGTGAACGTGGTCACTGCCGGCGATCACGATATCGTGATTGGCGAAGTGCTCCACGCGGACTGCCAGGATGGTGAGCCGCTGATATTCTACTCCAGCCAGTACAGGTGCCTGGGGTAGTTGCGCGTGTGCGGTGCTCGGGACCACTCCCTGACGGTCGTGGCGTGGCTCGGTAGCCAATGCGCACGATCACAGGAATAGTACCGTACCGCCGAGCGAGAACGCCAACCTGGGGTATACTGGCGAGACAAGGGATGAGAAGTGTTCGAATCTTTACAGATTTGGCGTACCAAGCGTTCATCGCGATAACGTTGGCGGGACTTATGCCGGCCGCGGACCCGGACGCTGCGCCGAAAGTGGCCGTCAACATCAATACCGAGACTTCGTCTACCATCGCAGCGGGGTTCAGCGGCTACAATGCGCCGCAACTGCGCAATGGCGTGGAGTATTACGATCCGAAGTTCGTGGCCGCGGTAGCCCCGCTGATGCCAGGCTGGCTGCGGTTTCCGGCCGGGACGGCCTCCATGGCGTACGACTGGAACCCCGCGGACGCCGCGGGCGGGCATATCGATATAGCCTGGATGAATTCCCTGATTACCGGCGATCCACCGGCCGTTACCGGACAGCCAGCCACTGTTCTGACCGCCGCCCAGCCGCTCACACAGGCAAAAGGAGGAGTCTACCTTTCGGATTTCGCCACATTCGCCAACACCTTTGGCGCCAATGCGATCGTTTGTGTCAACGGTTTTACCGATACCGATCCAGGCAGCGCTAATCTGATGGCGCAAGCGGCCCAAAGCGCGGGGTTGAATGTAGTGGAATGGGAACTGGCCAACGAAGCGTATCTGTATCCGCTCATCTACCCGGCGGGGGCGTCGGCCTACGCCACGGCCATGTACGACCCGTATTTCACCGATATCGTTTCGGCCACTCCCAGTGCCACCATCGGCCTGTTTATGGCGGGGCTTTTTACAGGGTCGACGGGCAAAACGCTTCCGCCGGACTGGCTCGCGAATTGGGACACCGGTATGGCGGCATATACGCCGCAGTATTGGAACGCGATATCCATGCATGTGTACCCGGTCGTTGGGATGCTGACCCGTCAAAACACGATGGAGACTTTGAACGGCGTTCTGGCGCACGGCACGGGCGAGTACATCAGCTCCTATGTGGATCCTTTGGCCGGCGCCGGCACCCCCATTTTCATCACGGAGTTCAACTGTTGCGCGCAGGACAACGACCAGTTCCTGAGCTTCCTCTACAACGGTGTCTTTCTGGCCGAATACATCGTGCGGATGTCGGCGGTCCCGAATGTGAAGGCAGTCGGGGTGAACTCCCTATACACCGACAATAGCGATTATCACGGAATGATCCAATCGGTGGACGATTACGAGAGTTATCTGTTGGCCCAAGTAGCCGCCGACCCAAGCTTCTCCACCGACACGGCGACCAATCCGGATACCCAGTTTCAGTTTTACACCTCCGCGCCGGGGCTGGCCCTGGAAGTCGCCAATCAGGCCATCAACAACAGCACGCAGATATGGCCCACGACCGTCACGGGCGGCCCGTTCGTTCCGATCCTGGGCTACGACGGGAAAGCCATACCGGCGGTCTACGCGCAGGGGTACCAGGGAAACGATGGCAGCCACTATGTGGTGATTACCAACAAGTCTTCCGCCGGTTGCACTACCACGATACAGCTCAACGGTATCCATGTGAGCGGCAAGGTGAGCGTTACGACGGTTTCAAACGCCAGCGGCTTTGTAGCCAACACGGCGCAGGCGCCCAATACTGTACAAATTCAGACCACAACCTCGGCCAACCCCATTTCCATCGGACCCTATAGCGTTACAGTGGTTAAGTGGTAAAGCCGTTGTGGTACATAGTACCCAAACCACAGAAACCGTTCCCTTTAGGCAGCGATTCGGTAGTAACGGACGCTAATTTCGGTGTATACTAATCCCAGTGCAAGGCCTCCGCGCGCCGCCACGGGAAGGGGGCCGGAGAATATCTATGAAACGAGTGTCGATCGCATGCTTGTTCTGGGCCGGATTGTGCTGGTTGCCAGTGAGCGCCCACGCCGAAAACTGTTCAGGGCTTCCTACATCGTTCTCCGGGGACCAATTTCCGAAGGGCGATTTTTTTTCCAACTTCAACAATAGCTGTTATCTGATCCCGCTCACATCCGGAAACGGGGGTAACAGCGAGGCGGGCGATCTCAACAGCCTATATAGCAAGATATTCTTCAATAACGCCAGCCTGGCCATACCGCCCTACGAGATCATTCTTCTGGGCGAGTTTCCGAACTCGCGCTACTTCTCGATCGGGCTTTACGACAATCATTCGTCGGTTACCCAGAACATTACGGATGTGAACATCGTGCCCCTGACTTCCAACGATATTAATCCGTATGAACCCGGGGTGGCCTTCGTAAGCGGGCAACACTACGGCGCAGACATCCATCTGGGAGGAACGCCCGGCAATGTCCAAACGGGATGCATGATAAACGGATACAACGTGGAAAGCAACGCGATGGATGGCACGCAACGGCATCCGTACATCAACTGGAATTTCGATCCGTCATTTATCAACACGCCGCCTGGCTACCTGCCGCACGATGTGGACACGCCGACGCACTCGAATCCGAACACGGCTGGAGTCGTCATTATCCGGAGTTATCTGGACCTGACCGCTATAACCTCCACCACCCGGCCGAATGTGATTATACGCGACGTGGCCTCCGGTTGCGCCTATCCCGCGGCATATGTGACGGGCACCCTGACGAATGTTGTGACTACAAACACAAATACCGGGAACACCTGGCTGGACCAGGCGCAAGTGAAAGAGCACAATATTTTTGCGGCCTGGCAGTCGGCCCAGTGCTGGGGCGTGATCTCGTTCAGCACGATTCAGTGGCAGCGGCAAGACGAATATACGCCTGGCGCGAATCCGGATGCGGGCTATCTGATTGCAAATGTGCCGGCCGGTCTGACGCAAACTCTGGCTAGCGCGCAAGAAGTATTGCTGATCCAATTCCGAGTTCCCACCACACCGCCTACGCCGTGTGTAACCGGCTGTTCGCGCTCGGGAAGCGAGCAGATGCGCTATATGAGCATTTCGTTTCAGACCAGCGGGGGAGGCACGCTGGCGAGCCTGCCCGACAGTTGTCCGCAGAACCCGCTGAGCCCCTGCACGCCCTTGGTGCAGGACCCGAATGGCAACGTGAATCTGGTAGTGGGTACGGGAGTGACGCAACCGTCCTGGGTGACGGCGGCGAACGGCTACACATGGCTGGATCTATCGAAACTCGCTAACTACACGGAGTTGAACGAGATCGCCATACGGCACATCCTGCCAAGCAGTTGGCTCAATTGCGCCACGCAGCAGGTTCCATATAAGACTGGAGAAGCGACTAGCGGGGGCAATGGTCTCATGGGTCTTTACTCGCCCGTGATCACTCAGCCGCTTGCGGCCAACTTGCCGCCGACCGCTGTTGCACCCACATGTCCCAAGGGGAGCCCCTCGTGCAGTACCTGCGCCAGCTATCCCAGCGGGCCACCGGCGGCTACCAGCCAAGCAGACCCCGCATGCGGGATTCTGCCTGCCAATGCGACTTTGATTACTAAGGTTGTCACGCAGTGCGCTATTCCGCCCGCGGCTCCGGGCTGCGACGAAGTGATCGTGCAGTCCAGTCCGCCCCTTAGCATCGTCGGCCAAGGCTTTGGTAGTTTTCCGTTGGGACTTCCCTATAGCGGAAATTCGAACTTCTTGCAGATTACGGACACGACGCAAGGCTGGAGCGCGGGCTATACCGCCGGGAGTTCCTGCACTGTGTCTATTGGCGAATGGTCCGACGGCCTGATATCGCTGATTGCGAATGTGAACGAAAGCGGACCGTGTCCGATGGCGGCGGGGGACACACTCAATGTCACGGTTACGAACCCCCAAAAGTTGACCAGCTACACATTTGGTCCAATTACGGTTGCCGCTTCGAGCGGCACCGGCACACGCAAGCCGTAAGTAGGTACTGGCAGCCTAGTGGCCTGCCCTAACGCGCTCTCTAGCTAGCCTAGCTAGGGCGTCACGATTAGGGTCGCGGACTGGGTAATGCCGTGGTAACTAGCCGAAATGGTGACCGCCGTTGACGACTTCACCGCAGCCGTGGCGATCGCAAAAGTCTGAGAAATCTTGAGGCCCGGTGAAACCGTCACTGTCGCGGGAACGGCCGCAACCGCAGGATTGGAACTGGTCAAGGAAACGGTTAGCCCGCCGGAAGGCGCCGGGCCATCCATCTTCACCGAGTTAGCAGGGACCGTCGCACCACCCTTCACGCTGGTTTGGGAAAGCTGAACAGCCAAAGGCGTGGCGACATTGACCATGATTTGCGCCTGTTGCGTGACCCCTTGGTAGCTGGCCGTGATGGTCACCCGCGTTCCGGTTGCGACCGCCGTCGTCGTAATCGGAAAATTGGCCGAGGTAGTGGCGCCCGCCGCCACCTGGACATTAGCCTGCACGGAAGCGACCGCCGGGTTGGAGCTGGAAAGCGCGATCGCGGCTCCGCCAGACGGCGCCGGTCCGCTCAGAACCGCTACATTGGTGTAACTGGCGGGTGGGCTGCCCCCCACCACCGAGGTAGGTGAAAGACTCAGCGACGCCAAGCTCACCGAACCCGGGTTCACAGTGAGCGTGGCCGGAGCTTGCGATTTGCCGTAAGAAGCCGTGATGACTACTTGCGTCGGCGCGGTCACCGGGCCTGTGGCGATGGTGAAGGTGGACGATTGGCCGGCATAGGCCGCTATCTGGACGGAAGCGGGAACGGCGGCGACGGCCGGATTGGCGCTGCTGAGGCTGAGAATCGCTCCAGCCGGCGGCGCTTGGCCATCCAGCGCCGCGAAGTTTGCGGTGGTGGAGAGTCCGGCGCCGATGCTAGACGGCGACAAAGTCAGCGACTGCAGCACGGCCGGGTTCACCGTCAGGATGACCGTAGAAGTCACTCCATTGAAGCTGGCGGAGAGCGTGACTGGCGTGGAGGCTTCCACACCGGCGGTCGTAATTGTAAAAGCCGGTGAAACCATGGTTCCCCCCGGGATAGTCACGGAAGCCGGTGCCGAAGCCACAGCGGGGTTGGAACTGGAGAGACTGACGAGCGCTCCTCCGGCCGGCGCCACATGCGTCAGGCTTATGGTGTTGGAGGAAACCGGGTTGCCGCTATCTACGGCGGTCTGGGAAAGATTTACATCGATGTCGACCCCTACGGCAGTGCCGCTCAGGGCAATGGTCTGAGGGGACCCTGGGACATTATCGGTAATAGTGAGCAGGCCCGCCAGGGGCCCTTTCGTCTGCGCGCCGACAGTCGCCGTGATGGAGCAGGAGGCTCCGGGCGCGAGCGTTGCCGGACAGGCGTTTTGTTGCGTGAAGGCGCCGCTGGCGGCGATGGAAGCGATGGTCATCACGGCGCTGCCGGTGTTGGTCAGCGTTACGACTTGCGATGCGTGTTGACCCAGGATTACGTTCCCCAAGTTAAGACTGGTGCTGGAGAAGGTAATGGCCGGCGCCTGCAGCAGAACCGACACCGTATTCGAGGCAGGCGCCGCCACCACCAGGTCGAGACTGCCGTCGCCATTGAAATCGCCGAGAACCACCGCCACGGGACCCGCCGCGACGGCAAAATCCCTCGCCGTGCCGTAGTTGCCATTATCCTGGCCGGGCAGGATGGAGACGGTGTTCTCGCCGCTGTTGGCCACGGCTACGTCGAGTGTTCCATCGGCGTTCAAATCGCCGATGGCGAAACCCACGGGCTGCAGCTCCAACAACTTTCTCAGCGCCGGCTGGAATGTGCCATCGCCGTTGCCCAAAAGTACCGATAGGGTTTGTGCCTGCCGATTGACCGCGGCCAGATCGAGTATACCGTCGCCGTTGAGGTCGGCGGCCGCCAGCGCTATCGAATCGTCCGTGGCGTATGCCACCGCCGATTGCAAGGTGCCGTCGCCGTTGCCCAGGAGCACGGAAACCGAGCCATTGGTGAAGTCGTTCGCCACCGCCAGATCCAGCTTGCCGTCCGCATTGAAATCGCCTGCCGCCAATGCGCGAGGGGAGGGTCCCGCGGGGAAGTCCACGTGCGCGTTGAATGTCCCATTGCCGTTGCCTAGCAGGACCGAGACGGTATTGTCCGCCTGGTTGGCAACGGCCAGATCCAGGTTCCCGTCGCCGTTGAAATCGGCCACGGTAACCGCCACCGGGCCGTTGCCAGTGGGGTAAGGCACGCCTGGCGAGAAAGCGCCCCCACCGGCCCCGAGCAGAATGGAGACGGTATTGTCCGCCTGGTTAGCGACGACGATATCCGGCTTGCCGTCGTTGTTGAAGTCCCCGGCAGCCACGGCCACCGGTTGCGCGCCGGTGGAGTAGTCGGCGGGCGGCGCGAATGTGCCGTTCCCATTGCCCAGCAGTACGGACACCGAGTTTGCGGCCGAGTTCGCAACCAGCAGATCGAGGGTGCCGTTACCGTCGAAATCGGCAGTAGCCAAAGCCTGGGGCCCCGCGCTGGATGCGAGATCCGTGCGGTTCAGGGTGAGCCATTCGGTGGGAGTCGTGATGGGGAACCAGTAGGGATTCGAGGTCCCGCCGCCGGGAGTCGGATTCACCACGGTGATCCACGCCGTGCCCGCCGTGGCGGCGTTGGCGGGCGGAACCGTGGCGGTCAACTGCGTCTTACCGACGAAAGTGGTCGACAGCGGGGCGCCGTTCCAATTCACCACCGCGCCAGGGAGGAATCCACCGCCGAGGATTTTCAGACCGAATCCGGAAGCGCCGACGATGGGGTCCGCCGGCGATGCGGCCTGATTGAGCAGCGGTACCGGGTTCCCCGACGCCACACCGGCGACGGCAATGCTCTGCGGGCTGCCGGTCGCGTTATCGGCGATGCTAATTGTGCCGCTACTGGGGCCGGTCGCCGAGGGAGTGAAGGTTACGGTAATCGTGCAATGTTTGGTTGCCGCCAGCGACTGGGGACAGTTGTTGGTTTCCGATGCTGCGCCCGCGTGGGCGATACTTGTGATGTGCAGCGGGGCGGTCCCCACGTTGACCAGTTGTACGGTTTGAGGCGTTCCCGCCGCGCCCAGGCTTTGTCCGGAAAACACCAGGCTCGTGGAACTGAGCCCCGCGGCCGCGCCCTGCGCAAGCAAGCCCGTGCCAGTCAACGTGATCGTTCGCGGGTTATGCGCGGCATTACTGTTAATCGTGATTGTGCCACTCCGCTTGCCAACGCCGCCGGCGGCAAACATGACGTTAATGGAACAACCGGCGCCGGGCGCCAGAATGGAGGAGCAGTTACTGGACTGGATGGCATCCCCGCCGTTTACAATACTGGCGATGGTCAGCAGCGCGGTGCCGCTATTGGTCATGGTGACGACCTGCGGCGAGCTGGTAGTGCCGACCACCTGGCCCGGAAAATTCAGAGCGGAAGCCGATAGACTGATACCGGGCGCGCCCGTAATGCCGACGCCGGATAAGGAGATCGTCTGCGGGCTGCCCGCGGCGTTGCTGGCAATCGTAAGAGCGCCGCTCCGCGGGCCGAGGGCGGTTGGGGTGAAAGTGATAGCCAGACTGCAAGCGACCCCGGGGGTCAGCGGCGCCGCGCAATTGTCGGTCTCGCCGAAGTCGCCGCTGGCGGTGACGCGCGTGACGGTCAGCGTGCTGCTGGCGGTGTTAGTAAGAGTGACGGTTTGCGCGGCGCCGGAGCTCCCCTGGGGCTGATCGCCAAAGCTTAGGCTGGTCGAGGAGAGCACCGCCGTACCCTGGCCTTCACTCAGGAAGTAGGCGCCATTGTAGCGGGTCGCCATAGCCAAGACCGTCTGGTTGTTGGAATTCGTGGCAATGGCGGCCTCCCCTTCGAAAGAGTCGCTGAAAAACGGGCTATTTCCAGGATAGAGGGGCAATGCCCAGATCAGCGTCGAATCCGTAATGTCGACCAGCGTCAGATAACTGGCCACATAGTTGACATCGGATTCCGGCAGAATCATATAAGGGTGATCCGGCGTGCCCACGGTGTTGAACACGCCGGACATCCAGTATGTTGCCGGAGGTGCGCCGCTGGCGGCCAGCAGCGAGTTGACGTCGAGTGTCTCTATGACGCTCCCGTTAGTGCCGTCGCGGTGATAAATGTTGGGATCGTACTGAATTTCGTGCCAGAACCCTCCAACCGCACGAGGATCCATGGCGAAGTTACAGGTCACCGGCTCCGTGCCGGCGCCGAGAGAAACATGAAACAGCATGGTAGCGGAACTGCCGTTATCCTGCACCCCGAAGATAGTGGTCCCGGCGTTATCGCCGGGCATGAAGCCGGCGCCGTCGAAATAGACGTTGTTGCCGATACACAACGGCGAAGCTCCCGAAGGTCCGTCGAAGGTCACGCTCCAGGCCGGGCTGATCGGATTCGCAAGGTTGGCGGGATCGATATCCACCGCCCATAGCGCCCCCTGGTTCGAATTGACGCTCAGGTTGGTCGATATATAGACCCGATTCGGATAGCTCCCGTTGTTCACACACGGAACGTTGATGGTTTCGTAATATGGGCCGCTCGTTCCGCTGCTATACAGGAGCAGACTGCCGACCAATGCGCCGGTGGTGCCGTTATACGCCGAGATCGGGGCGGGAGCCAGCAGTTGGGCATTCGCCTGGGCTCCCGAGCCATCGCCGGTGATAATCACGTCAGGCGCGATATAACAGTTAGCACCCTGGCTGGTAACCGTGATGGCGGTAATCCCGCCTCCGGCGACGGCCGCGGTGGCTGTGGCACCCGCACAGTCGCCGCCGGTCAAAGTCACTTTCGCCGAAGTATACTGGCTCCCGGAATTATTCAGGGTCACCATGAGGTTGCAACTGTCTTGCGAGCACGTATCGACGGCTACGGGGTGGGTGGCCGTAAAGATCGCGCCGTTGGGAGTGGTGATTTGAGAGATGGGAGCGCCTTCAGGGGTTGCGGTAGACCAGGCCACGGAGCCGTCCTGATTAAATTTGATCAGGTGCTGGTCGTCTCCGATCACCACGCTCCCGTCCGTTTGGATGATCGGCGTATTCTTGTAGGTATTGTCATCCAGAAGGTTGCCCGAGGTCCACAGCACGTTGCCGTCGGCATCGTAGTAGACCACCGCATCGGGGGATTCCCGATAGGCGCACGCCACATTCGTTCCGTTAGAGACACAGGCCAAGCCGGCGGCGACTCCCAGGCGGGACGCATCCCGGTTCACGACAGACATGCCGGTGCCGATTCCGGGAGGGGTGACCGGAGAAAAATCCGTCATTTGATTATTGCAGTGCGCCATCGCGCAGTGGCCCGGCGCCGGCTGTACTTGTGCCGACAGCGTAGCCGCAATAAAGAGCAGGGCCAGAGCTTTCATGAGATGATTCTGTGAAAAGTAGAATTACACTTTGCCGGAGAACACAACGACTTCTCCACGGGTGGCTTAATGTAATGTACAGCACAATTGGGAGTAGGCGCAAGTGCCAAACGGACTAGCGGAGTCCGGCGTTCGCACGTGGAAGCGGACCTAAGAACAAGGCGGTTGGCCGGCGCGTTATCCCGCCGAGGGCGCCGGATGGGCCTTACCGCCGACATCCCCCAGCAGCCCGAACGACAAGCTGCGGATGTCGGCCGGCGCAGACGTCAACAACCAAGCCAGCGTCTTCACCGAGACGATGAACGTCCCAGCGTTGATGAAATGCCAATCCGGGTCTCCCAGGTGATTGGCCGCCGGCGTGAACTTAGCGTTGCGTATGAGGTTGAAGATGTATTTGGAGGCTTCTTTCGGATCGGTCGTGCCAGCCTCTACTTCATCCATTTTGGCCACCGCGGCGTCCAGAAGCTCGCCGAAACCCTTGTGCTGGCTGTAGAAGAGGCCCATAGGTTCTTCGGCATCCGGAAGAATGGAGTCGTCGTGACTTTTCAGATATCGCCGGTAGATGCTGGCCAGTTTCAGATCGCCCAAGCCGACTCCCAAAGCCCAAACGCGGAACCAGGCATTCCATAGGTCGAAGTCCCGGAACGAGGTATAGGCGCCGAATACCAGGCGGTCGTTGTTCCGCAGATTGGCCTCGTGAACGCGGGAAATATACTCGAACCGCTCGGCCCGGAAGTCGTTTTCCTTGATGGCGGGCAGCAGGCGCGCCGCGAGCGCGTTAATGACTTCCACCGAAGAGGCCAGGCCGCGAGAGAAAAGCGCGTCCAGAAAGCCGCTGCCGGCGCCGCCCGCCATAACGGCCCAGCGATCGCCGACGGTTTGCTTCAGGGATCCCTGCAGGCGGTCCGACGACACCCAGTCGCGTACCAGCTTGGCATCTTTGAACTGCTCTTTGATGCTCGGGAACTTGTCGAGGAACTGGCGCCATTCCTCGTCCGGCGTGATGTCCATGGGCTTGGGGAACTTGCGTATATCGAAGCTCAGCCCCACGCTGACGCATTTGTTGGCGGATCCTTCGCGGTTATCGAACGGGATGACCCACAGCCAGCCGCCGTCGAAGATGTGGTGGCAGGTGCCCTGATACCACCGGCGCGGCGCTTTCGGCACACCGTTCGGCAAATTCAGATCGTCGTAGGGTTTCACGTCGATCATGTGGGTGAAGAGGCAGCGGGTCTGCAGCCGGACGCGGGGCGGATTGTCGCGCAGGTTCCACTGGCGGGCGAGCACGTGCCCGCCGCCCGAGGCGTCGGCGACGAATTTGGCACGGATGGTTTCGCCCTTTTCGGTGGTGAGGGTGACGCCTTGCGCATCTGTTTCTACGGTCTTGACGCGAGTATTGTACTTGACCGTGGCGCCGTGGTGGATGGCCGTATAGGTCAAATATTGATCGGTATCCTGGCGGAACAGGTGGGCTTCGTAGCCCTCACGATAAGGTGGGATGACCAACTGGGTGGCTTCTTCCGGCCGCTGGTGCTCGCCGGGCCGGTGATAGACGAAACCGAAATTCTTCTTCACGCCGAAATGGTTGGATACATGCGTATGGAGGAGTTCGCCGGAATTGAACTCGGTCTTGAACTCGGGGACTCCAAATCGCTCCGCCATGATTTTGATCATGCGGAAGGTGTGCCGCACGGTAGATTCGCCGAGCGCGAAGCGGGGGTGCGAGCCGGCGTCGACGATCACCACTTTGGCGCCTTTGTAGGCCAAGATGGTGCCCAGCATACCGCCTTCGAAACCAGCGCCCAGAATGGCTACATCGAATTGGTCGTTCATCGGAAGTAAAGATTTCCTTTCGGTTTTAGAGTGTTACACGATTATACCCAGCCGGCAGGCAGTTGCACCAGTGCTTTAGGTACCGCGTTTTCCTACGGAGAAAATGAGGGGGGAACACCGGATGGTGTACATCGACCCCAGCGCGAAACCCGCGAAGAGTGGCATACAGGAGCCTCTAGCAGCGAATACCGCATGATTGCGATCAATGCTCACTACGACGGCGAAGTAATCGTCCCCGACGAGCCCTTGGATCCTTCCGCCTAATCAAGCACTGGTGGTTCGCATCGAGTCGATTAGCAGGAACACGCAGGCGGACGAATCGGCGTTGACCTGGATTGCCGAGAATTCTTCTTGCGAGAGCCCTCGCCGGCCCTCCGATTTATCTCACCGGCGTCTGCCGAAGAAGGACCGGTAGACGTGGCCCCTTTTCGCGGACACCTCTTTTTGGATCGCTCTTTCCAGCCGGCGTAACGAATACGCCAGCCGGAACCGTAACCCGCGAGACTCACGCGGGATCGACCGTGACCGTGATCCTAGCGCGGATTTGTTGAATCTGCTCCTCCAGCTAGGAAGGTCCCTTTGGGCCATCATCCAGATCTGGTCCAAGTTGAGGCCGAAGTATTCGTGGACCAGAATATTTCGCAACGCGACGATTTGCGGCCGTTGGACCTCGGGGTGACCGTCTCTGACCGGTTGGGAGACGCCACGGGCAGCCTCTCCAATGACCTGCAGGTGATGGATAACCCAAACCTGGAGCATCTCGTCGTTTTGAAAGGCCAAGCTATCCGGCACCCGCTCTTTGATCTTGGCGATTGCCGCCAGAACATCGTTCAATCGATCCATGTCGCTCCTCATAGAGCGATCGCATCCCGATAAACCGATTCCCGTATCGAGGGTTTCACCCAGCCGTCGCTGGCTATATCGACTTTTCGGCCCAACAGACTCTCGAGCTCCAGCGTGAGAGCCGCCTGGTCGAGGAGGCTGGTTCCCGCCTGCCACGTTACGAGCAAATCGACGTCGCTATCTGGGCGGGCTTGGCCGCGCGCCACCGACCCAACTAACCGAACTTGAGTTGCGCCGTGCGCCGCGGCAACGCGAAGGATCGCTTCACGCCGCTCTCGAATTGCCTCGCCTACGGCTGCGCCGGTCGGCGCGGGGAGGTGAATTCCCCGTTGAGGCCCTTCCCCAAGCGCTCGACTTTGCAATCCGGAACGGGTATGTGAGCCTCGTTGCGGAAGCTGTCCGGACCAATCGAGACACGCAAGCGGCGTGACCCTGACCCCGGATAGCATACAGAACCGTGCGACACGACGTTCCGTGAGCCGAGGGTGAGAAACAACGACCGTTGGAATGCCTAGGAGGTTACTGCTGGTGCCTCTCGCCTCGAAGCCAGCACCCCTACCGCGCGGCGAACTCCGCCACACCTCGCCGCATGTTCTGCAGCAGGCCGTAATCCAGATTCACGTTGCCGCCCTTGCCGGTGCCCAGATGAATCGCCGGCTTGTTATCCCCGTGGAAATCCGTGCCGCCGGTTTCGATCAACTGGAACTGGGCGGCCAGCTCTTTGTAGAGTGCCGTATCTTCCGGGCTGTGCTCGCTGTGGTAAACCTCCAGGCCCTGCAGGCCATTGTCGATGAGCACGCGCAGCAACTTCCCAAGCGAGGCGCGGTCGCGCTCCGGCAGGCGCACGGGATGCGCCAGCGAAGGCATGCCGCCGCCCTCGCGGATACGCCGCACGCCTTCCACCAGTTCCGGCTCCTCGCGCTCCACCGACGCCGAGGCATTGTCGGCCAGATACTTGTCAAAGGCCTCCTGGTTGGTCTTGACGTAGCCTTTCTTGAGCAGGATCTTGGCGAAATGCGGCCGGCCCGTGAGATGCTTGCCGAGCACCTGCACTTCTTCCAGGGTGATTTCGACGCCCAGCGAATTCAGCTTGGCGATGAGCTTACGGTTGCGCTCGCGGCGGCTGTCCTGGTGGCCCTTGATCCACTGCCGGAATCCCGCTGAGGCAGGCTCCTGCAGAAAATAGCCGAGCAGATGCACAGAAGGCGGGCGCGACCCGTCCGGGGGCGGATCGGGGCGGGTGCTCAATTCGATGCCGCAAACCAACTCCAGGTCCGCCGCGGCGGCCAGCGGCGCGGCGATATCGTAGCCATCCAGCGTATCGTGGTCGGTGATGCCCAGGGCCTGCAGGCCCATAGCCTTGGCATCGCGGACCAGTTGCGCGGGGGAAGCGGTGCCGTCGGAACGGTCGGTGTGTGTATGTAGATCAATCATGGACTTTAGAAAGGGTTTCCGCCGCATGGTGGGATTTAGCGCGCTCGCCGATGCCGGCGTCCAAGCCGCTGAGGCCGGTCGCCGGATGGCGCGGACGGGCCACCATGCGGACAACGATTTTTTGATGAATGCGTTCGAACCATTCGAACGGGACGATGTTGCGCAGCGCCACCATGGCCTTGAGCTTGAATCCCACCATGTAATGCAGGCGGGGATGGCGCGCCGTCAGGATTTTGTGCACCACTGCGGCGATGTCTTCCGCCGTGAATTTATTGGTGGCCAGCAGCTTGTCCACAATGGCTTCATGCTGGCAAAACCAGAAGTAGTAGGGGCTCGACGGATCCTGGGCGCGGCGGGCGCGATTACGGTTGATGCCGAAGTGTGGCGTGTAGATCAGCCCCGGTTCGAGCACGGAAACGTGGACATTAAATAGCGCACCTTCCTGGCGCAGGCATTCGCCCAGGCCCACCACCGCGAATTTGCCGGAAGAGTAGCCGGAGATGCTCATCTCGCCCATGCGGCCGGCGGCGGAGGCGGTGATCACGATGCGGCCGGAGCGGCGCGCGCGCATGTGGGGCAGCACGGCCTGGGTCAGCTCCATGATCCCGAAGACGTTGACGTCATAGAGTTGGCGGATCTCCTGCATGCTGAGATCTTCGAGGAAGCCGCGCAGTCCCATACCGGCAAAGTGTACGACCGCGTCGATGCGGCCGGCTTCGCGGATAATGGTGTCCACGGTGCGATCGATGTCGGCGCGGCGGGTCACGTTCATGCGCAGGGCCGTAACCGCTCCCTGACCGTCGCGGCTCAGACCGCGGCGGGCGGCTTCCTGGCGCAACTCCCGCTCCTCGGCTTCGGTAAGAACCGTTCCGTAGACGCGGAAATTACGCCCGGCCAGGAACAAGGAGGATGCCAGCCCCAAGCCGGAGCCCGCGCCGGTGATCAGTACAACGGGTCGATCGTCAGTCATTCACTCACTCACACTGCGGCGCGCTGCCAGTTGTTGTTGAATACCATGCACGGTGCGCCGGTTCAAACGATACGGAAGAATGAAAACCAGGGAAAGAATCAGGAACGCCGCCGGCACGGCGCCGTACAACAGGCCCACATAGGGAACGGCCGCGGGCGGATGGCCGGGCGTGCCGAAGGCATCTCCCGGCGACAGTTTGCGAAAAACACCCAGCAAGCCGCCGGCAAATAGCAAGGCGCCTCCGGCGGCGAGTTTTTCGCCGAAATTCATAATGCCGAAATAGATGCCTTCGCGGCGCAGGCCGGTGGCCAGTTCGTCGGTGTCGGTCACGTCGGCGATCATGGACGCCGGCACTACCCATACCGCACTGGCGAAAATGCCGCCCACTACATGCCCGACGATCAGAGGTAAGGGGTGGCCTATGCCGAGGGGCCGGCCGGTTCCGATCAGCAAGGTAGCCATGAGCAACAGAGTAGCCGAGGAGATGGCGGCCATCATGTAAAGAGTCCGTTTTTCCGTGCGCCTGGCCAGCGACATCCACAGGACTACGCCGCCCAGTGCGCCGGCGTAGAAGCAAGTCTGAATCAGGCTCAGAATCTCGCTCCGGCTGATGTGCGCATACCATGTGAAGTAGTGAATCGCCATGCTGAAGTTCAGCACTACGGCCAGGAAGAAAACCGTAGTCGAGAACCAGATGCTGCGAAAGTCGCGGTTTTGCATGGCAATCCGGAAGCCGGAAAAAAACTTCAGCCGGGCGGAGTCGTCACCGGCGCCGGAAGTTCGATAGCGCAGCGTACCCAGCGTGCCGATCAGGCCGGCAACCGTCATCACCGCGCCGAAGGCCAGCCCCATGCGCGGATATCCGGCGTAGTGCAGCTTGGGCTCGGAGCCATCGGCTGTGGCCGGAAAGAAAATCAGAAAAGAGAGCGCCGCGGCTCCCAAGGTGCCCAAGAGCCCGAACATGGTGCGCAGGCCCATGGTGCTGGTCCGGTCGTCGTAGTCGCGGCTCAACTCGGCGCCCAGGCTCAGATAGGGAATCCGGTACACGGCGCTGGAGGCGCGCAAGGCAATCGACCAGACCAGCATCCAGACAAACAATCCGGCATGCCCCAAGCCGCGCGGCGGGCTGAAGAGCAGGAAAAAACTGGGTCCTACGATCAGCGATCCCGGCAGCATGAATACGTGCCGGCGTCCGAAACGGTGGCTGGTGCGATCCGATATGTGGCCGATGAACGGATCGAGCAGGGCATCCAACACCAGGCTGAACGAAAGGCCGATGCCCACCAGCGCGGACGGCAAACCCATGACGGAGTTATAAAAGAACAGCATGAAAAGGCCGGAGATGACCATCAGGACTGTAATGGGCATCTCCCCCACGCCGTAGAGCAGTTTGGCGGAAAGCGGCAGCGGACGCGGCTCCGCGGCCAGGGAGGCGTCCGGTGTCATGGCGGGGGTGCTCATGGGGGTGTGTCCAAGGGCAATGCGGAGACGTTGTCGCGCGGCGGTCAGCGGGCCTCCACCACCTCTCCCGAGTTTGCCGGAACAGCCTCACGCAAGAATTGCAGGATGTGCCCGGTCAGCAACTCAGGCTGCTCCAGCGGGCCGAAATGCTCGCCGCCCGGCAACAGCACGGGCTTACAGTTAGGCAGCGCTTGATGCAGAAAGTCATAAGAGCTGATGAAGTGCGAGTCGCGGCCGTAGGCCAACAGCGTGGGTGTTTGGATGGTGCGCACGGCATCCAGGGTCATGTCCCCCACCACTTCGTAGTCTTTCATCAGCGTGGTATTGCGGATCAAGTGCAACAGCGGCTCGCGATTGCGCGGCAACCCGCGCGCCGGGCCGTAAAATTTGGGAGTTTCCAGGCTGAGCTGCAGCAGGAATTCGGCGTCCGTGCGCTTGTCCTCGGGAACGTGGATGCCCGTTTCTTCCAGTTTGGCCACCCAAGCCGCCCAGCCGATCCAATCCTTGTCGTTGCGCAGATGGACCAGCGCCGCCAAGCCGGGTTCCAGCGCCAGCAATCTGGGCACGCGCTCGGGGTAGAGCAGGCTGAAGTACATGGCGATGTCCGCGCCGAAGCTGTGGCCCACCAGGATGGGGCGCTCGATCCCCATTTCATCCAGGAAGCAGCGCAGATCCTCCGCCATATCGGCGGCGGTATAACCGGTGTCTGTCACGTCGCTGTAGCCGTGGCCGCGCAGGTCGTACGTGGTGACGCGATACTCGCGGCGCAGGATGGGCGCCATGTAGAGGTGCCAAACCGCCAGATTGCCGAGGAAGCCATGCAGCATCACAATATCGGGGCCCGCGCCGACCGTGATGTAATGTAAGTTCACCCCGTTAGCTTTTATCTTCGGCATCGCTCAAATAGACAGCTCCCCTACTCGATGTAACCCAGTTCGCGAAGGCGCTCTAAGACTGTCTCCTCATCCTCCAATTCCCCTGGCACGGGGGCACTTTCAGGCTGTCCCGGCCCGCTGGTCCCAGCGGCCGCCTTGCGCACGGGATGCTCTTGCAAGAAAGTTTCGCGATAGACCTCCACCGGCACGCGCCCTTGCAGTTCTTCCGGAAGCGGCAAGCCCAGACTATAAAGTACCGTGGGCGCGATATCCAGGATAGACAACTCATCGGCCACCAGTCCCCGCCGGATGGCTGGGCCGCGCGCGCCGAAGATACCCACGGGGCGGTGCGAGCCGGACACCGCCGGCCGCTTGGACACGGTCTCCTTCGAGGGCAGGATGGACATCAGACCGCCATCGCTCAGGATGAGCGTCAGGTCCGGCGCGGCATCGTGGTGCGGCCCTTGAAAGACTTCATCGCGCGTGTAGACTTCGCTGACTAGCGGCTCGCCCGTTCGCAGGCTGGGGATCTGGCGTAGCTCATCCGAGAGCTTCTTAAGGAACGCGGGGTATTCGGCGGCCGGCACGCCGGGCGAGGCGCCGTCGCTCACCACGACATAAATACCGTTGCTGGTGGGGGTGGTGGCGAAAGCCTTGGTCTTGTTCCAATCCATCAGCCAGGTGTGTTTGGCCACCTGTCCGACGCCCAGCAGGGCGCCCTGCGTGTCATGCGCTTCCCCAGCTTCCGACCAAGCCAGGTATCCGTGTCGCTCGAGCCAGGTATTGATGTGCAGCACGTCATAGGTGGGGCCGAAGCCGTGGTCGGAGGCAATCACCACGGTGGCTTCCGGGCCGGCCAGCTCGCACATCTGTTTCAATAGATTGTCCACGCAGCGGAAGTAATTGAGGCACAGCTCGCGGATGTGAAACTCCCAATCTTCGGTGAGCGGCCGGTCGTCCTCCGGGCGCAGGAAGCGCCATCCCAGATGCTGCAGCTTGTCGACGCCGTCGAACAGCACGGCAGTCAACTCCGAAGGATCTTCTTCGGTGAGGTGCCGCAGGACCTGGAACAGATTTTGCTCGCGGCGCGCGTGCAGTTCGATCCAAGGCCCCAGTTCCGCGTGATCGGAAATACCTTCGGTGGCCTTCTCCTCGAGCTTGATATCCATGGCCAGCTCGCGCTGGTTGAAGCCGGGGATGGCTTTGATTTTGTCGAACAGGCCTTCCGGCCAGCAGGCCAGACGCAATTGTTTCCACGGCACCCAGCCGGGCACGACGTATCCGGAAATATGCGGCGGCGGGAACATCGCCGGGAAATTGATGGTGGTGGTGCGCAGACCGCCGGCGGAGGCCAGCGACCAGATGGTTTCGCACTGCACGTCGTTGGAGTTGAAGAACCGGATGTGCCGGCTGACGGGCGAATCCATGCGGAAGAAATCGAACACGCCGTGCTGGCCCGGCGTGCGCCCGGTCATCAGAGAAGTCCAGGCTGGCGGGGTCAGCGGCGGCACGATGGTGCGCAATCCGGCGCGCGCGCCTTCCGCGAAAAACGATTTCAGGAAGGGCATGACGCCCAGGTCCATGAGCGGGTCGAGGACGGAAAAAGTGGCGCCGTCCAGGCCAATGAGCAGCGTGCGGATACTCATTGGACCCGCCTTGTGGCGTCCGCGCCGGTGGGGCCGCCGAGGTGGGTATTCACGAAATCGGTGAGTTCGTCGATCGACAGATCGCGTTGCTGCTGGCCGATCTCCGCCAGCAATTCCGCGAAAGGCATCGGGGTTTGGTAGTGCTCCTGGATGGCGGTACACAGAACCACGGCATCGAGCGATTCAAAACCCAGCTCGGTGAACAACTTCGATTCCGGACTGACGGGATCGGGATAGTCCCAATCCTCGGTCAACTCGCCCATTTTTTGCAGCAGGTAATCCAGTATCTCCTGCCGGCTTGGCCTCATGCGGACTGCTCCCTGTTGATAAATAATCGTAGAAAACACAAAATCGGATTCACGCGCCGTGTAAACAATTAGGGACTTGCCCCGCAATTGCGGAAACTCGACTAGTGCGCCAGCGCGCAACTCTACGGCAACGATGCCGGTGGCCGTCTCGGCGCGGGTGATTTGGAAGGCCAGCAGGCCGGCGCTCAAGCCGCGTCCTAGTGCCTTGCCCACGGCCTCCTTGGCGCACCACATGCGAAGGGCCCATTGCTGGCGCAGATCCGGCGGCAGCGCGGCCAGCAGGCTGCGCTCATCCGGACTGAAGGCTATGGATTCGAAATCTTCGCGACGGCGCGCCAGACTTTCCAAATCGATGCCGACCCGCGCCTCCGGATCGCGAACCGCCAGCGCCACGGCGGTGCCGTTGCTGTGGGCGAGAGAGAGGGAGGGCGGGTCCGGAGACCCGCCGCAGGCGTGGACGCCCGCCCCACAATACCTCACCAGCGGGCGGCCGTAGGGGTCCGGCACAATCTCAATTTCGTTGGGCGGCAGTTGCAGATCCGAATTTCTTTCCCGCAGCAAGCGCACGGCTTCCTTGGCAACCGCGCGGCCCAGGAGCCATTCGTGGCGGCGTTTCTCGACCCCGCGCATCGACTTCCAACGTTCCAACTCACCACGGCTGAGGATCAGGCCAGCCAGCCTGTCCGGTGCGCACGGAAAGGCATCCAGGCGGCAGCAGACAGACTCCGGCCACGAGCCCACAGGGCGCCCCGCGGGCCGCCATGCCTGTGTCACAGACGAATCGTAAACCAGGTTATCAAAGACATTCATAAACAGGCCGGCCGGGCCAACCGGCTAATGGACCGCGGCGGCCGAAACCGGGGCCCCCGCTTGCGGACGGTATTCTTTATCGTAATACTCGCGGACCCATTCGCGGTTGATCTCTTCGCCGGAGCGCAATGTAATCTCGATGCCGCACTGTGCGCACTTCATGCGAAAACCCATGGAGGACACCATGGGGCCGCCACAGGACACGCATCCGGCGGGCGTATACTGCGCCAACGCCTGGATCATCCGCACCCAGGTGCCGACCTTCAGAAAATAATACTGCAGGTCTTTCACGGCCACTTGGCCCTCGAAGGCCCGCGCATCGGATTCCGGCATGCGGCACAACAGGAGCCGCTTGCCTTCTTCGGTGAGATATCCGTCTTTTTCCAAAATGCCGGGGCCAAAAACTTCCACGGCGGTTTCCAGGATGGACTTATCGGGTAGGAAGATGTGGAATTGGGTCTCTGTCTCCATCGTGATTTCGATCAGATCGAGCGATTCGGCGCCAAGATCGGTCAAGGGCGTGTCGGGGGCGATTTGCGACGCATCGATGCGCAAGCTCTTCGCGACGATCTGAGCGAATTTATCGAACACCTCCGATTCCGTCATATTGGGCATTTTGACTTCTCCTTCGATAGGGCGACGCTCTATCCGGCCCAGGCGCGCACAGCCAGCACGGCATTTTGACCGCCAAAGGCAAAGGCATTAGCCAGGGCGGCGCGAACCGTGGCGGCGCGGCTTTGATTGGGCACATAGTCCAGGTCACACTGTGGATCCGGCGACCGCAAATGCATAGTGGGCGGGACTTGGCCCTCGGCGATGGCCTTTACTGCGCAAATTACGTTGCAGACGCCCGCCGCGGAAATGGTATGACCGATTTGGCCCTTGTTCGAGGATACCATCAAACGTCTGGCGTGCGGGCCGAAGGCGCGTTTGATGGCGGCGGTCTCGATGGGATCGTTCTTGGGAGTCGAGGTGCCGTGCGCGGCGATGTAGTCCACTTCTTCGGGGGCCAGGGAGGCCTGCCGCAAGGCAATCGAAATAGCCTGCGCTTCGGCGCTGCCATCGGGCGATGGGTCGGTCAGCGTGTGGGCATTCAGGCTGGAGCCATACCCTGCGAGTTCCGCGTAAATCCGCGCGCCGCGCGCCTGGGCGCTCTCGAAAGTTTCCAGCAGCACGGCGCCGCCGCCTTCGCCCATCACGAAGCCGTCGCGCTGCCGGTCGAAGGGGCGGGAGGCCGATTCCGGATTGGCGTTGCGGCTCAAGGCTCCCAGAAGGCTGAACGCCAGGATGGGAAGCGGGCTGACCAGGGCTGCCGCGCCACCGGCCAACATGGCCTTGACTTTTCCCAGCCGCACCAGCCGGAAGGCTTCGCCGATAGCGTGTGAACTGGCCGCGCAGGCGGTATCCATGACGAACGCCGGCCCGGCGAGTTTCAGCAGCTTGGCCGGCACGCTGGCCATCATATCGCCCAGGCGGCGGTAGAAACTATTGTCGGGCTGCCGGCCTTCGCGGGCGAAGCGCGCCATATCCAGGGCCGGGCTGTCCGGTTTGCGAAGCTGGAAATAGTGCTTCATGAGAGCCATATCGAGGTAATTGACGCTGGTACCTACCGCGATTCCGATATCCGCCGGGGCCATGTCGCGCGCCCCATCGCCGGTGCGGTCCAGTTGCGCGTCTGCCAGAGCCTCCCGCGCGACCGGCAGAAAGAGCCGTACCCCGCGGCGGCACCAGGCCGGCGGAATGGAATCCGACCCCGTCGCCCGCGGAACGTGTTTGACCTCGGCCACAACTTTGGTGTGGTACTCCGACGGGTCCCAGAAGGTCAGGCGAGCGATGCCGCTATCACCGGCCAGCAGCCGCTGCCAGCAGGTGCGCAGATCCGGACCGAGCGAGGTGCTCATGCCCATTCCGGTGATGACGACTCTGTGCATAAGCTTTCCGCATCGGCTATCAGCCTTTTGCGGAGGGCCGGCTTCGAGAAAAACTAGCCGGCGGCGAGCAGTTCCTCGCCTTCTTCCGTCGCGATCTCGGCCGTGTCGCGCAGCAGGAATCCCTGTCCGATCAGGTACTCCATAATGATCTCGGCGTTATGTTGCGGGGTCGTTTTGCCGGTGAGAAGGGTGATTTCCGGATTCAACGGAGCTTCGTAGGGATCGTCCACGCCGGTGAAGCCTTTGATCACGCCGGCGCGGGCTTTACCGTAAAAGCCTTTCACGTCGCGCTGCTCGCAGATTTCGACCGGCGTATCCACGAACGTTTCGATGAAGGCGTCGTTGCGCATCATGGCGCGCACCCGGTTGCGGGTTTCGCGATAGGGGCTGACCGCCGCGCAGATCACCGCGCCGTGGTGCCGCACGATTTCCGACGCCACATAGCCAATGCGCAAAATATTGGTATCGCGATCTTCGGCCGAAAAGCCCAAGCCTTTGGACAGGTGCGTGCGCACCACGTCGCCATCCAGGACCGTGACCGAGCGGCCGTGTTCCATAAGCATCACCGTCAGGATGTCGGCGATGGTGCTCTTACCGGCGCTGGGCAGGCCGGTGAACCAGATGCAGAAGCCTTGCTTATTGCGCGCGGGGTACGCTGAACTCAGGATCTCGGCGGTTTCCTTGCGCGTGAACCAGGGAGGCAGCAAGCGCCCTTTGGTCAGGTAATTGTCGCGCACCTGCGTGCCCGAAATGGAGAAGACTTTACGGTTGGGCTGGACTTCAGTCACCTGCTCATAGCGGTCCTCGTCCGCCAGGTAAACCATTTCTTCGTACGGCAGGCATTTGACGCCGATTTCGTCGCCGTGCTTCTTGAGCAGCTCGCGAGCGGCGGCGGGATCGTAAAAGGGCTTGCCCTTGGAGTTCTTGCCGGGTCCCGCATGGTCGCGGCCGACGATGAGATGGTTGCAGCCGAAGTTCCGGCGGATGATAGCGTGCCAGATGGCTTCCCGCGGCCCGGCCATACGCATGGCCAGCGGCAACAGACTGAGCAGCGTGGTATTCGGGTCGTAGTAGTTCTCGACCAAGGCTTTGTAGATGCGCACGCGCGTGTAGTGATCCACATCGCCGGGCTTGGTCATGCCGACCACCGGGTTGAGGAGCAAGTTGGCGCCGGATTCCTGCGCGGCGCGCTTGGTGAGTTCCTCGTGGGCGCGATGCATGGGATTGCGGGTCTGAAAGGCAACCACATCCGTATTGCCCATCTCCGACAGCAGAGCCCGTACTTCAGCGGGAGTGCGCCGCAATTCCGGGAAATCGAAGTGTTGCGGCATCTCGAGCACTTTTAGCGGTCCGCTGAGGCGATACTTGCCCCAGGAGAGCATCTCACGGTAGGTGGGGTGTTCCTCATCGGAGCATCCCAAGCCGTTGGCCGCCTCTTCATGCGGGTCGGCCTCGAAGATCTCGTCCACGCGCATCCAGGCGATCAGGTTGTTATTGGCATTGCGCAAGGCGATTTCCTGGCCTTCCTGAATGCCGTCCAGCTTGGCGACCGGCAAAGTGATGGGAATAGACCAGATCAGCCCGTTGGCCAGCCGCATGTTGTTCAGCACGCTGTCGTAATCGGCCTTGCCCATGAATCGGTCGAGCGGGGAGAACCCGCCAAAGGCCAGTAATTCCAGGTCGCATAGACTGCGGGGCGACAATTGCAGGGTGGGGCCTTGGCCGGCGCGGCGGGCTAAGTCCTCGCGCTCGCTGCCTTCCACCCGCAGATCGATCAATTCGCCGCCGTAAGGCGTGTTCAATTGGACTTTACTTTTGGATTTCATTTTTCCTCCGAATTTCGTTTTTTTTCAATTTTGAGCGGCGGACGGGGCGCGGCGCAGGCAAAACCGGTACAAATAACCGCGTTGGCGATTGAAGCCAACAAGTTTAAGGATACTCTGCCGGCTGGCGTCGCGGCAGAGTGTTAGTACCAGACCTCTACGGTAACCTTACCACCCTTGTCCATCCGAGAAAACCTCAGAAGGCGCGTTTCCTAACGCACCTGTCCACAGCCGACTGCACTGCGGCTGCGCGCCAGAAGGCTCGCTCCTTGCATGGATTCGGGCGCTTCAAATCCCGCCAAATTCAGCAAAGTTGGAGCCACATCCAGCAAATGCATGTCTACCACCTCGCCTCGCACCGGCAGATTGGGAGATGCCAGCAAAAAACTGCCAAACTGCGCGTGATTGCAATCGTCGGGTCCGGTGTCGTTCTCCTGCAGATAAAGCGAGTCATACCCCAACCCGCCAATGGAGCGCCAGTATAACGCTCCGAAATGTACGATCAGATCCGGCGGCACGTTGCGCAGATGGCGATACAGATCGCCCGGTTGGAATACCAACGATCCCATCGGCTCGCCGCGATCGTCGCGCAGCGCGTGGAAACGCGCGGTCATCTCCTGAATTAATTCGTCATACTCGGATTCCGGCACAATGCCCTGGGGTTCGCGGCCCCGCACATTGAAGAAAACCCGCGCGTAATAGCCGCCTTCGCTCCAGACCCGCGTGCGTTCCCAGTCCACCAGGGATGGCGCAAAAGGAGTAGGCTTTGCGACCGGCTCTTTCAACACCAGCAGGCCCTCGCGCCGCAGCCACTCATTCACGCAGAAGCCGCCTTCCAGGCGTTGCGCGCCGTGATCGGAAACCACCAGCACATTGGTATCGTCGTCGAGCAATTCCAGGAGCTCGCCGATTTCCCGGTCCACATACGCGTAGTAATCGCCGATCAGCGTCTCGTATGGATTGCCCGGAACGTACTGGCGGTGTTGCCGATCGTGGTATTTCCAGAAACCGTGATGGATCCGGTCAACGCCGATTTCGACGAACTGGAAATAGTCCCACTCCAGAGTGGCCATCAGGTACCGAATCACCTCAAAATGCTTCCGCGTCATGTCGTAAATCTGGTCGCGGAGCCACTCTTTGTTGTCGGTCCGGAAGCCTTTGACGTCTACCGGGTACTCCCCGACCAGGCGGTCGATCTCCTGTCTCACGCTGGCGGGATAGGTATAATCGTGCGTCTTCGTGTCCGGCGTCATGAAGCATCCCACATTGACGCCGTGCATGCGCCGCGGGGGATAGCTGGGCGGTACGCCAACGACCACCACATTCTTGTGGTGCGTTCCGAACACATCCCAGATGGCAGGCTGCTGAATGGAACTGGAATTCACCACGGAGAGGCCGTGATAGGAATAATCTTTGCGGTTGCGAAACCCGTATACCCCCAGGGACCCCGGATCCTGGCTGGTGGACATGCACATCCAGGCCGGCACCGTGATGGGAGGAATCACACTTTCCAGCCGGCCGTAACAGCCGCGCTCCATCAGCGCCCGGATATTATTCAATCCCGGGTGATGGAATAGAATCTCGGGAGCTGCGCAATCCAGCCCAATGACAAGAGTCTTCACGTCATGCCTTCTTCAAAAACCGTTTAGGTTGTGGTCTCGCGCCCAGAGGCAAAACTTGGAAACCTGCTAGCTTCGCTATTAAGGCATCAGACCACGACAGCACCCCCGGAGTCAAGTTCCCCAAAAGGAGATTTAGTACTTGTGACGTACTACATAAGTCCAATGGCAGGTGTTGGTTGCGAGTCTTAAACGCAATAGCGAAACACGCGTATGACAAACGAAAACGCCGCTGCGGTCCGAAGGCCCGGATTGCGGGGACCCCGCAATCCGGGGATCTCCTAGGTGGTGGGGGGGAGATACAGGCTCGGCATCTGCCAGCCACGATAATGTTCGGGGCCGGAGAGGTTCAAGATCACATCTGCGTGGCCCAATTGGGGTACGGCGGGGGTAGGTCCGACCTCCATGCTATACCCGGCGGTGGTGGTCACATTCAGGACCACGATCGGATTCTCAAAAAAGTAATTGCCGTTGGCCAGCAGTTCAGCACTCCCCATCGCCGTGGAGAAACTGCCCAGGTCCACGCTGACTCCGCTTGGCGCTACACTCACGGTCATCCCGGTCTCGTCGAAGCCGATCGCCATCCCGCGGCTATCGCAGTCGTTGGGCGTGCAGTTACTGCCCAGTCCGGGCACCCCTCCGGTGGATTCGGCCGGCGGCGAAACCCGCGTGTTGCCGTTGTCGAACAGGGTCATCAGCCCCGTGCCGCCGTTCTCGATACCGACGTCGTGCTGGTGTGAGAACCACGGCCAAGGGTCGTTGTAAGTGTTGGTGAAAGTGAAATCGCCGCTGGGGCCCATGCGCCAGAGAATGTACCCCGTACCTGTGCCGTCCGCATAATCGATCTTCATGGCCCAGTCCTGGTGCCTGGAGGACCAAATGATATCGCCCGCCGTATTCGTGGCGCCGCCGGAGTTCGGCCAATAGTACAGCGTATTGGCGTGCAGCCAGTCCTTCGCCAAAGAGGCGATGTGGCCGACGCTCAGCAGGAAGACCGGCGGACACCCGGAGGTGCTGGTTCCGCAGGTTTCTCCCAAGACCGCGGTCCGGCTGACGGGCAGCTTATTGTAGCCGTTGCCGCCGTGACCTGGGTCGAAGACGTCCCAATACCATTGCACCTGCCAATTGGTATCGAGGACGATAATCATGTCTCCGATGACGTCTACCGGAAGACCGCTTTTGTCACCCTGGGTACCGGCCGGAAAGATTTTTTCAATGTCCAGCAGAGCCGCGGTCCAGCCATTGGGCAGGGTCTGGATGGCATCGTGATGAAATGCTCCCACACAGGCTGAGCCGACCGGCGGCGGGCTGGGAATCGCGCTGCACGGGCCTCCGTCCTTCGCGCCCAGCGCGAGCAGTTGCTGCTGGACGATGCCCATGTTGGTTTCCCGCACGATATTGCCCGCCAGATCGATCTGGCGCAGGAGCTGCTCCTTGGTCACCGTCGGATCCCAGGCCACATCGTCCTGCATGGTCAGGAAGCCGCCCCCCTGCAGGGGACGCGTCATCACGTCGCCATGCGTCAGGTCGTTCGCGTAGTAGTACCAGATAATATCGCCGGACAAGTCGGTGGCCACGTCGGGGTAGTTTATGCCTCCTCCGACTTGCAGCAGATTATGCAGCATAACCGGGTTGGCGGTGTCGGTCGGCCCGCCGGTCAGGATTGTGAATGTGGGGAACGGGATCGTGTCCGGAAGCGCGGCGGTGGTGAATTTCACCGGGGGTCCGTTGGTGGTCGAGCCCCCCGCGCTTTGTGTCTGCGCGTAAACGCCGTATGGCGCGGTGGCCGCCATACCGGCTATTTCAAACGTCATGCTGGCTGGCGGGTGGCATCCCACCCAATTCGTGTAAGTGGGCGGCGGCGCCTTGAGGGTTACCTCCTGAAAAACGGCGCGCATCGTGCTGCCTGCCGGGCAGGAAGGCGCACTGAACAAAACCACCAAAGGGTTGTCTGTCTTTACCACGATCGGGTTGCTGCCGGTGACCACCGGCTTCACTGTGAATGCGGCCGTTTTCGAGGTGGTGTCACCGGTGGTGAAGTCCTTGATGACGACCTGGATTTGATAATTGCCCTCGATGCCCGTGGGGACCCATACGAAAGGCTGGGAGGTCCAGATCCCGCCGCTCAGCGTCCCCACGTTGAAATCTTTCACCAGTACGAACTGCGTTGCGTTAGGGGGAAGAACATTGAACTGAAACGTCAGTGGTCCGGCGCTGCTGTCAGTGGCGACGGCCGACCACGAGATAGTTTTGCCGATGGGCTCCGGCGAGGGATGCGAGGGCGTGAAAGACACCACGGCTACCGTAGCGAAAGCCGGCGCACATAGCGCGAAGAATAGCGCTAAAGCATAGATTCGCAGGAAATTAATCGTTTTCATGAAATCTCCATTCGAGCCGACACGCGAAGTCCCGGTGGATCGGCAAGTCGAACTTCAGCATCCCTGAATCAACGGTAGTATAAGGGGTGCTTCTAAAACCTGTCAAATTGTGAGGGGCCGGGAAGTACCCGTACTTCACTGGCCCCGCCGTTTCAAGGCCCGCTCCTAGGTAACGGGGGGGGCGTAAAGGCTCGGCATCTGCCAGCCGCGGTACTGTTGCGGACCGGAGTTGTCCATGACGGTATCGGCCGGCCCTACCTGCGGCGCGGGATTCTTGGGATTGATCTCCAAGCTATAACCGAAAGTGGCATCTTGCGCCAGCACAAAGACGATCGGATTCTCGAAAAAGTAGTTGCCGTTGCTCAGCAATTCAGCGCTGCCCATGGCCGTGGAGTAGGCTCCCAAATCGAAGCTTACGACCGGCGTCACGGTCATGTTGGTTTCGTCGACCGTAAGGGCCATGCCGCGGCTGTCGCAGTCGTTCGGCGAGCAGGCGGTGCCCAGTCCCAGGGGCGCGTTAGAAACCCGCGTGTCGCCGTTATCGAAGAGCGTCATAGGTCCGGCGCCGCCATTCTCGATGCCGACTTCGTGCTGGTGCGAAAACCAATACCAGGGATCGTTCCATTTGTTGTCGAACGTGAAGTTGCTGACCTGCAGGAGACCATCGTCCGGCGGCCCCATCTGCCACAAGATGTCTCCGGTGCCAGTGCCGTCTTTGTAATCGAGCTTGAAGACGCGGTCCTGGTGTCTCGACGACCAGACGATATCGCCTGCCGTGGTGTTGTCCTGCGGCGCCGGCCAGTAATACAGACTGTTGGCATGCAGCCAGTCATGCGCCAGAGGAGAGATATTCGATGCCAGCAGGAACATCGGCGGACAGCCCGATGTGGCCGTTCCGCATGTTTCTCCCAAGGGCGCCGTCTGCGTGATCGGCAGTTGCGAGTAGCCTTGGCCGCCGCCGGCCGGGTCGAACGCGTCCCAATACCAGACCACCTGCCAGTTCGCGTTCATCACGATGATCATGTCTCCGATGATGTCCACCGGCAGGCCGGTGTTATCCCCCTGGGTGTGTGCGGGGTAAATTCTTTCAATATCCAGGAGCGCTGCCATATAACCATTCGGCAGCGTTTGGATGGCATCGTGGTGAAAAGACCCGGCACAGGCCGTGCCCACCACCGGATTGGTAATCCCGGTGCAAGATCCCCCGTCCGCCGATCCCATGGCGACCAGTTCCTGCTGGATCGCGCCCATGTTGGTCTCGCGCACGATATTGCCGGCCAAATCGACCTGGCGCAGATACTGCTCCTGGGTTACTGTCGGATCCCAGGCCAGATCGTCTTGCAAGGTGACGATCCCGCCACCCTGTACCGGACGGGTGAGAACGTCGCTGTGGGTGGCGTCCTTCGCGTAGTAATACCAGAGGATATTGTTGCTCAAGTCCGTCGCCACGTCGGGATAAAGCGGTCCATCCGTAAACGTGATGAAGTTATGGAGAAGCACCTGGTTCGGATCGCCCTTGGCGGCCGCGGTCACGATCGTGAATGGGGGGAAAGGAACGGTTTTCGGGAGTGCGCTCGTGGTGAAAGCCACCTTGGCGCCGCTGGTGATGGTGCCGCCGGTGTCCGTTTGCGCCCACAAATTGTACGCCGTGCTGGCGTACATGCCGGCAACCTCGAATGTCATGGTGTTCGGCGGATGGCAGCCTACCCAATTCGTGTACGAAGTGGCGCCCCCCGTTTTTTTCTGAAAGGCGACGCGCATGGTGCTTCCGCTCACGCAGGAAGGCGCGCTGAACAAGGACACCAAGGGATTGCCGGTCTTTTCCGCCACCGGGGTAGAGCCGGTTACCACCGGCTCCACTACGTAGGTAGCGGTTTTCAAGGCGCTCTTGCCGGTTACGACGTCTTTGGCGACCACCTGCAGCGTATAGGTGCCTTCGATTCCAGTGGGCACCCACACAAAAGACGGACCCGTCCAAGTGCTGCCGCTGAGCTTGCCGGGGATGAAGTCCTTAACCATCGTCAGCGACCCGTTGGGAGGAGTGATGCTGTACTGAAAGGCCACGGGGCCGGTAGAGGTGTCCGTGGCAGTGGCCGTCCAGGTAATGGTCTTGCCAATCGGTTGCGGAGAGGCCGGCGATGGACTCAAGGTCGTAACGGTTACGGCAAAGGCCGGCGCTGCCAACGCGGCCACCAGCCCGCTTAGAAACGGCAGAATTTTGTTCGGTATTTTCATGAAATTCCTCCCTATGCTAAACGAGGTCACAGCACGGCTCCGCGGCACCAAAGCGCAGCAGTTCAGCCATGGCCTTGTGTTTTCAATTGATTAGAAACAGTTCCCCTCGGTCACAAGAAACCTGAAGTAGTAGTATAGCAATGACCGTCAAGCTTTCAGCGCGGTATGAGTACCAGTCAGGTAAGCGAAGTTAGCAGTGCGCCGCCTTTGGGGACCGCCCCCCTCCCCCAATTCCGGATTCTGGTGCCGCCCCCACGTTCAGGGCCAAGTGGCACCCGCGGCGTCACCCGATTTGCGCAGCACCGGCCGGCATTTGGTACCAGTACGGCATGAATTGACTTTGCGTCTTTGAGGTTTAGATAATGAATTGCCTATTGTGGCCTGTCTGACCCGTTGCCGCGTACCTGCGCACGCCGACGCACATCAGCCGGTTCTATTTCTAGGGGGTTCTGCTTTGAAACGAATTCATGTTTTTTATGCCGCGGGCCTGCTGGCCGTATGCGGAATGGCTCCGCTTCACGCGACCGTTACCATCCAGTCCCTCACGTCATCCCTTGCCTCGCCGCAATCGCTGGGCTCGACCGTGATCTGGAGTGCGAAAGCCACCGATTCCAGTTCCAAGGACGATCTGACTTTCCAGTTCAACGTTACCCCGCCTGACGGCACGCCGGCGATGGTTAAGGACTTTAACATCGGGACCTTGTCGGCCGGGACTTGGACTTCCCTGCCTTTCGTCTGGACCACCATCGCCAAGGAAGGCCTCTACACCATTCAGGTGGTCGCCAAAGATTTCATTACAGGCGAGAGCGCCACCAAGAGTGCCACGTTCGAGTTGAACACGCGCGTATCGCTCGGGGTGGTCAATGTGAATAAGACCGGCAACGCCTTGGTAGCCCTGTTCAGCGCGCCCTCTTGCGCCGCCGGAAGCACCATGCGGGTCGCTTTTTACACGGGGACCGCCACGCCCAACTACACCAACTGGGCGCCCTGCCAGCCTCCCGTCAGCATGAATTTCTACGTCGCCGGGATGCTGCCCTTGACCACCTATTCGATGTACGCCCAAACGTCCACCGGCGGCAAGCTTACCAACAGCACGACTCTCACTTTCACTACGGAGGCCTTGCCCACCTCGTTGCCGGCCGGCTTCCTCCCTTCCTTTACGGTGAATACTCCGGCCCCCGAAGACGATCCGAACCCCATGCTGCTGTGGGCATTTACGAAGCTCATCGTTCCAGTAGCCACGGACCTGAACGGTCATATCAACTGGTATTACGGGAACGGCGCAGGCACGCTGCTCACCCGCCCGGTTCCCGGCAGCGCCACCATGTTGACCATCCAGAACGGCGAATCCTGGGATTCATCCAACACCACCCAGCAACTGCTGCGGGAGATCGACTTGGCGGGCAATACGATACACGAAACCAATACAGGCGTGATCGCGAACCAGCTAGTAGCCATGGGCGCCCAGGATGCCACCCCCTGCGGGAAGGTTACCGAACCGCTCAAGTCCGGAGAAGCCTGCCTGAACGATTTTCACCACGACGCCATCCGTTATGAGATCGGCAGCCAGCAGTATACCGCTTTTATGGCGCACATCGAGAAGCTCTTCCCGGCCGGAACCCAAGGCCACGCAGGCACAGCTCTGGTGGATGTGCTGAGCGAGATGGTGATCGTCCTGAATTCGAGCTGGCAGGTGGTGTGGTACTACGATGCCTTCAACCAACTGGACATCACGCGCACCGCGCCGCTGGGAGAAACCTGCTCCGCCGGCACCTCGGATTGTCCCACAAATCTCTTCTTAAGCACTTCGGCCAACGATTGGACGCACGCCAATACCGTCGATTACGTAGCCGCCAGCAGCACCCAGAACCCGGATTCCGGCGATTTCCTGGTTTCCATGCGCGACCAGGACCAGGTGATCCGCATTAACTATAACCAAGGCGCGGGCAGTTGCGCGCCTCCGCCGGCCGCCAGTTGCATCGGTTGGTACATGGGGCCTCCGGACGGTTACCCGGTTCTGTCCAATTCCTTCACCATCACCAACCCGACCGGCGATCCCTGGCCGTGGTTCTCGCATCAGCACGACGTCACCTATGCGAATAGCGGTTTGCCGTTGACCATCGACGGCCCTACCGGACCCTTGACCGGCCCTCTGTTGACGATCTTCGATAACGGAAACACCCGCTATTCGGCGCCTCCGCTGGGACTGGGCAGTAACTGCGGCCCGAGCGATTGCAACAGCCGGGGCATGGCCCTGATTGTGGACGAGGCAACCTTTACGGCGAAGCCAGTGTTATTGCAGGATCTGAAGGTCAAGACCACGGCGTTAGGCGGCGCCGGCCTGCTGTCGAACAATAATTATTTCTTCGCCACGGGAATCAACACGGCGGTGCCTACCGAAGGCATCGAGATATTGCCCACAAAAGGCGAGGCTACGGGCACTGTGATTATGAATGTACAGGGTTCGTCTTACTCGTACCGCGGCTGGCAGATGCCCAACCTGTACACTCCGCCCGATCTGTAGAGACGGGGCCCTAGCGTGATGCCGGCGGCGCATGGCGCCGCCCCACTGGCTCCCGCTTACAGCAGTTCCAGATCTTCCAGGCTATACCCGAACGCGCGCACGCGCGTTTCATACTTGTCGATGCACTCCTGCACGGAAGCGGCCGACTGCGGATCCTTCGCCAGCGCGAGCCATTGCCCGAAGTACTTCTTGTTGTGCTCCGAAGTGGCCTCGAACGTGGTGGGGTGCGGTTCCAGTCCCAGAAACTTGTAAATTGTGCTGATGGCGGCGAACGGCTGCGAGATCAAGTTCTCGTACTTGATCGTCATCACCCGCCGCAGGTGCGCGCGGTCCTTCTCGAAAGTCTCATGCGCCACCAGCCAGTGCTCCACCAGCGATGCCAATCCCGTGGGACTCCATTTCTCGGTGGCCAGTGACACGGCCACCGGATGCCGCTCAATGATCACGAACCAGGAGTTCGGGAAAACGCTCTGCAGAAAACGGGTCCAGAGAATGTTGGGCGGAGATTTTTCCAGCAAGAAGCGTTTCGACAAGTCGAAGAACGGAAACCACTCCAGCGCCAGCCGGGTTTTGTTCTCCGGCGTCAGAAACTCGGATTCCTCCGTCAGGTTTGCCTCGGGGGAAAACGCGAATTTGCCCGGCCCTCCCCAAAAGATGGCGGGCGGATAAACCGACTGCAAATACTGGCCTTCATCCTCCGCGCCGAGCCATTCATTGGCATCCTGGTTGTTGGCGAAACCGCTGATCTCGGGATGCTCCCGAAGCATCCGGAACAGCAGCGTGGTGCCGCTGCGATGCAGCCCTCCCAAGATCGCGAACGGGTGCGTCTGGCCGATCTCCCGGGCCTCATCGGGCGTCAGTTTACTAACCGGAGCTTTGATATACGTTACGAGCTCGTCATCGCTGATGGACTCTGCCATTCCCTTAAGGTATCCCATTGGTTTTGACTTTGTCCAGCAGGCCGGCGGGTGTGCGGACGTTCGGTGGCCGATGTCTTGCGCCGTCAATGGTTTCCGGCCTCTACAGGATGTATCGAATGGCCTAGTACGAGCCCCTCCCTCGGTAAAACGTCCGGCATGGTACACTGACGAGACAGGCACCGCAGGGTCTTCAGCCATTGCGGAACTACAAATTTCATAATAACCACGCTATGCAGGTGGTGCGTCTCTTCAGGAACGCACCCCGGGAGGTCTTGTTAATGTTCTATCGACGGCGGCTTTTGGTGTCTCTTTTGAATCTGGCGGTTTGGGGCGCGGCCTCCTGCCTGGCGCAGGCGCCGGTGGGAACCCTGATGGGCACCGCGCACGACAGCACGGGCGCTGTGATGCCCGGCGTCAGCGTAATCGTCACCAACAAAGACACGGGGCTCCAGCGTCCTTTGACCACCTCCGGGGAAGGCATCTTCAGCGCCCCGTCGCTACCCGCCGGCAACTATAGCGTCAAGGCATCGGCCTCCGGCTTCCGCACCCTCGAGGTCAACGCCACCGTGCAGACCGGCCAAGTCACTAACGCGGATTTGGAACTGCAGCTCGGTGCCGAGGACCAAGTCATCAACGTGCAAGGCGAGTCCGCCCAGATCAGCTACGACAGCCACGAAATCTCGGGCGTCATCACGCACGAGAACATCGAGCAACTACCGGTCAACGGGCGCAGCTTTCTGCAGTTGTCCATGCTCGAGCCCGGCGTCAATGTGACGCCCAACAATGTCGGCCAGTATAACAAACAGTTCGACGTATCCATCCTGGGCGCTACCTCCGCAAACAACTCCGTGCGCATCACCGTGGATGGCGCCACCGTCCAGGATTCCATCACCGGCGGCACTCAGCAAAATTTTTCGCAGGAAGTAATTCAGGAGTTTCAGCTTTCCTCGACCAACTTCGATCTCTCCACCGGCATCGGCGCGGGCGGCGCCATCAACGTGGTCACGCGTTCGGGCGGAAACGATTTTCACGGCAGCGCGTTCTTCTTCTACCGCGATCACGACCTGTCGGCTTTTCCATTCCTGGCGCACGAGCCGGGCGAGCCGAACAGCCCCTACTTCGCCCGCAAACAGGAAGGCTTCTGGTTCGGCGGACCCATCAAGAAAGACAAGCTGTTTTTCTTTACCAGCCTGGAACATATCGACCAAACTTCCCTGTTTAGCGCCTTCCCCAGCGATCCGCTGCTGCAGGCGTTTGGCACTAACGCCGCCAGCCCGTATCACGCCAACGAACTCACCGAGCGGCTGGACTGGCGCATCAATAGCAAGAACAACGCCTTCCTGCGTTACTCCCACGATGGCAACAACTCCTTCGCGCCGCCCGGCATCGGGGACCTGCCATCGGACTGGGCCGAAAATACAAACTGGGCCGATTCGGGAGTTTTCTCGCTGATTAGCGTGATCACGCCGGCCACCGTCAACGAGTTCCGTTATTCGTATACCTTCTGGTCCAATACCAACGCGCCCCCGACTTTCTCGCAATGCCCGGCGCCTTGCCTCGGGTGGGATTCCGCCACTAACTCCGACGGTCCCATGATTACCGTCCTGGGAGTGAACAACTTCGCCATGGGCGAGTCCGCCACTACGCCGCAAAGCCGTCTGGTGCGGCGGCATATCTTTGCCGACAACGTCAGTTCGCAAAAGGGCACGCACTCGCTCAAGTACGGCGGCTACTGGGAATATCAGAAAGGGACCGGCTCCTATGCTTATGCCGACCCCGCGGCCATGGAGCTCTGGTCTCCGGAATTGGTGCAGTCGTACAATCAGAAAATTGCGGGCGAGGGATACGGGGCGGACCAGATTCGGATCCCGTCCACCTTCAATACGGTGACCGATCTCCTGAGATTGCCGGTCGACGCGTTTACCATCGGAATCGGCAATCCGACCCAGCCGCCTTTGTACCAGCGGGGCAATGCCGACCACGACAATCTGTTCCACTTCTACGGCGAGGACACCTGGAAGATTACTCCGCGCTTCAGTTTGAATTACGGTGTGGCGTGGTCGTATGAGAGCAACGCTCTGAACTTCGATCTGACCAAGCCATCCTACCTGGCGCCGATTTTCGGCAGCAACGGCCTGGGGCATGAACAGCACCAGCCGTACAATCTAAGCCCCATGCTGGGTTTCGCCTGGTCGGTGGGGAAGGATAACAAGACGGTGATCCGGGGCGGCTCCGCGATCTACTACGACACCTGGGATATATTCAACCGGCTGATTGAGCGCGTCATTCTAAGTCCCCTCGGCGTGGGACGTATCCCGCTGCCGGACACTTCGTTCTTCGCGAAAGTCGCCCCGCTCCTCGGGCCGGCGCCGGTCCCGGCCACCAGTTTCAGCAGCCAGCCCACAACCTTCGATGGCTTTGAATTCGAAACTCTTTTCCCGGCACTCGTTCAGGGCGCACAGGCAGTGCTCAACATGCCCCTCAGCGTTCCTAACGTCGATTTGTTTAAGACCGGACAGGGCTTGATACCCGACAATTTCAAGCTGCCGTACTCCGAGCATGCCAGTATCGGCATACAGCGGGAGCTGCGCACCGACCTGGTGCTCAGCGCGGATTTTGTATTCCGGCAATATATGCACCAGTTGATCAACAACGCGGACCTGAATCACTATAACAGCGTGGGAGGCCCCGTCATCCCGAAGTGCGCATCGGGGCAGGCGCTCCAGTTGGTCGAATGCTCGGTAGGTCCCATCGAGGCGGAAGTCTCCGGAGGGCGCTCGCACTACGAGGGACTGTTGATGAAGCTGGATAAGCGGCTGTCTCACCGCACCACCGCCACGCTGGCCTACGCCTACGCCAATATTGTCGGCTACAACGGTCTGATCGATAACAGCAACTATTTTGCGAGTTGGGGCCCGCAGGCCGGCCATCAGACGATCACCGGCTCGATCGTAGCGTTTTTGCCCGGGGGCATCCAGGTATCGGGTATCAGCACGTATCAGAGCGCCGCCCCCTTTCAGCCCTTCGTAACGGGCGTCGACTTCAATGGCAACGGTGTGTTCGCGACCGCCGGCGAAAGCTTGTACCCTGGCGCTCCTTTACCGGGCGGGGGATTCAATCAGTTCGATGTCGGCAAGGGGAAGGGCGATCTGATTCAACTGGTCAACCAATATAACCAGACTTATGCCGGCAAGACGGATCCATTGGGACACCCCTACCCCAACATCACGCTGCCCTCGAGCTTCAACTTTCCGCGCCCCTTCACGTCTCAAGATATTCGCGTGACCAAAGCGTTCCGGCTGCACGGTGAGCGGGTGAGACTCGCGGTCTTTGGCGAATGCTTCAATGTGTTCAACATCGCGAACCTCACCTTCTACAATGAAGTTCTCAACGAGCCCGGTTTCGGCGAGGCTTCGCAGCGCACATCGAATATCTTCGGCACGGGCGGCCCGCGCGCCTTTCAGCTCGGCAGCCGCCTCACATTCTGAGAGGCTCTTGTAGGCCCGTGGCGCACGCCTGCCGACACAGGCGAGCGAAGCCCCCCTGGAGATTGGCCCTTTGGTGGGGCAGGCTCGCAGCCTGCGGCGGCCTCGTAGGCCGCCTGCCTCGAAGCTCTGGCCGGCTTTTTTGCAGGGCTTGGTGGCATAGGCTTTAGCCTGTGGAAGG